>Ga0160465_100136_pt1 | contig 65864 bp, 53 predicted proteins | sample HID1971K_E11MG_FD_108209 | JGI IMG/M metagenome (GOLD analysis project Ga0160465, IMG submission 108209) | Enriched millipede-associated microbial communities from UW Madison campus, WI, USA - HID1971K_E11 MG | ecosystem: Host-associated > Arthropoda: Insects > Digestive system > Unclassified ...
GGTGGTGCCGCCCTTCGTCGAGCCGCACATCCACCTGGATGCGACCCTCACGGCGGGCGAGCCGAAGTGGAACATGAGCGGCACGCTGTTCGAAGGCATCGAGCGCTGGGCCGAGCGCAAGGCCATCACCACCCATGACGACATCAAGACCCGCGCCAAGAAGACCATCGGCATGCTGGTGGACCACGGCATCCAGCATGTGCGCACCCACGTCGACGTGACCGACCCCAAGCTCACCGCGCTCAAGGCCATGGTCGAGGTGCGCGACGAAGTACGCGACCTGGTCGACCTGCAGATCGTCGCCTTCCCCCAGGAGGGCATCGAATCCTACGCCAACGGCCGGGCGCTGATGACCGAGGCGGTGGCCATGGGCGCCGATGTGGTGGGTGGCATTCCGCATTTTGAAAATACCCGCGACCAGGGCGTCTCGTCGGTGAAGTTCCTGATGGAGCTGGCCGAGCGCACCGGTTGCCTGGTCGATGTGCATTGCGACGAGACCGACGACCCGCAGTCGCGTTTCCTCGAAGTGCTGGCCGAAGAGGCACGGGTGCGCGGCATGGGCGCGCGGGTGACGGCGAGCCACACCACGGCCATGGGCTCCTATGACAATGCCTACTGCTCCAAGCTGTTCCGCCTGCTGAAGATGTCGGGCATCAACTTCGTCTCGTGCCCGACCGAGAGCATCCACCTGCAGGGGCGCTTCGACACGTACCCGAAACGCCGCGGCCTGACCCGCGTGGCCGAGATCGACCGGGCGGGGATGAACGTCTGCTTCGGCCAGGACTCGATCGTCGACCCGTGGTACCCGCTGGGCAACGGCAACATCCTGCGCATTCTCGAAGCCGGCCTGCACATCTGCCACATGCTCGGTTACGAAGACCTGCAGCGCTGCCTTGATCTGATCACCGACAACAGTGCCCGCACCCTCAACCTGGGCGAGCGCTACGGCATCGAGGCAGGGCGCCCGGCGAACCTGTTGCTGTTGTCGGCGGCCGATGACTACGAAATGGTCCGCAGCCAGGGCCATGCGCTGGTGTCGGTGCGCCACGGCAAGGTGCTGATGCGCCGAACCCCGGCCCAGATCGAGCGCTTTGCTTAATCCCTATCTAACGGTTGGCGCAATCCTTGTGGGAGCGGGCTTGCCCCGCGAAGAAAACACCGCGGTGCATGGCCAGGGCTTTGCCCTGGTTCGCGGGACAAGCCCGCTCCCACAAGGGGGGTCGTCAGTTGTTGGAACTTGAGCAAGACAGTTGCTCCCGCAGGACAGCGGCAAGGCAGGCCCTGCTTCAGCAGACATCCGCCCCCAGCTCTGGCATGGTATGACGCCGATCAAGCCAAGCTGACAAGCACCTATGGACTCGCTCTACCTCATCGCCGTTGGCGCCATCGTCGCCGGATTCGTCCAGGGCCTTTCCGGTTTTGCCTTTGGCATGGTCGCCATGTCGTTCTGGGCCTGGGGCCTGGAGCCACGGCTGGCGGCCTCGCTGACCGTGTTCGGCAGCCTCGCCGGCCAGCTCATCGCCGTATTCAGCGTGCGCCGCGGCTTCAGCTGGCCACTGCTGTGGCCCTTCGTGCTCGGCGGCCTGGCAGGCATCCCGCTGGGAGTGTGGGTGTTGCCCTACCTGAACATGCTCTGGTTCAAGGCCGTGTTCGGCACCTTGCTGGTGCTGTGGTGCCCGCTGATGCTGCTGGCACCGCGCCTGCCACGGCTGCCGGGCAACCGCCTGGCCGATGGTGCGGTGGGTATGCTGGGCGGTGCCCTGGGCGGCATCGGCGGTTTTACCGGGACAGTGCCTACACTGTGGTGTACCTTGCGTGGCTTCGAGCGTGATACCCAGCGCGCGGTGATCCAGAACTTCAACCTGTCGATGCTGCTGGTGACCCTGCTCACCTACCTGGGCACCGGTGTGGTCACCCGCGACATGCTGCCCTCCTTCGGCGTCGTGCTGCTGGCCATGGCCTTGCCGGCGCTGCTTGGCACGCGGGTATACCTGGGGATCAGCGAGCAGGCGTTTCGCCGGGTGGTGCTGGGGCTGCTGACCTTGTCGGGCGTGGCCATGCTGATGGCCTCGTTGCCCCAGTTGCTGGGACGCTGAACGCTTGCCTAGGGGCGTTGAACTTGGCAACCTTTGGACCGCTGCACACTTACCAGGCGCTACAGAAGGAATCGCACCGTTGAGTCGGGACAACGTCGGGAAACGCCTTGTGGCCACGCTGCTGGGCCTGGTCGCCATGCTGCTGGTCTATCTGGTGTTCAAGGACACCGCTCGGCTGGATGCGTCCCTGACTTACGCCTACCTGACCTACCCGAGCCAATTCAGCGAGCGCATCAGCAGGGCCAACGATCAGCTCAAGTACGAACAGCTGCAGCCACGCATCAGCCGCATTGGCCAAGGGGCCTTGAGCCAGGACCAGGTCGACAGGCTGGTGGAGCTGGCCCAGGCGCCTTACGCCCAGTTGTTCGCCAAGCCGTTCGAGGCGGGGCTGGTGGACCACCGCACCGGCTTGCTCATCGACCTGCGCAACACCGGCGACAAGGCCGTACGCGAGGTCAGGATTCACCTGCCGGCCAAAGGCCTGGTGCAGGTACGCGACGCGGCAGGCAACGACACCTTGTACGAGGCCTCGACGCCTTTGGTGGAGATCGCCAGCATCGACCCTGGCGGGGTGTGCAAGGTCTGGGTCTATTTCGATGCCGACTATTCGCAGATCCGCCAGGGCGGTATCAGCATCAGCCACGCCGACGGGGCAGCGGATGTGCGGGTTTACCGCGAATTCGCCGGCTTCCCGGCGCTGGTGGCGCGCTACAGCGGTGAGTTGGTGGCGCTGTTGGGCGTGCTGGTGCTGGCTGTGCTGGGCCTGGGCTATGCCTGCCTGGCACGGCGACGCATGCCGAGCTTGCCGTCCTGAGCCGCTACCAGAATCCAGCGTGATTTCTGTGGGAGCGGGCTTGTCCCGCGAACCAGGGCGAAGCCCTGGCCATACACCACTATTGCCTGGGCCGGCCCTTTCGCGGGACAAGCCCGCTCCCACAAGGACCGCGTCAGCTTCAACATTCCGAGTAGGTCAGTTGCCCCACAGGCTCACTAGCGAACTGTCAGCTACCCCCATCGTGCAAGGCCAGGCTCTGGCGCAGCTGCTCGACCATGGCCATGCGCAATGCCTGCGGCGACTGCACACAGATGGAACCCGCCTGCGATAGCAGCCAGCCCATCAGCGCGCGACTGTCATGGACGGTGGCATCGAGTTTCGCCCCCCCGGTTTCCTGCGGCGACAGGCGCATGTCCTCGGACAGCGGCTGATCTTCAAGCCGCCGTGCCAGGCCGTCGTCCACCCAGGCGCGCAGTTCGATCTGCGCCGTGGGTGAGAGCACATCCGGCTGCAGCTGCTCCAGCTGGCTTGGGTCCAGGCCCGGCTGCCAATACCAGCCATAGGGCATCCCCTTGCTGTTGCAGTGCACCGCAAACAGCGTGGCCAGCTCATTGAGGTCGCGCTCGACCGTGCGCTTGCTGGTCTTGTGGCCAGCCTTGGCCAGCGCGGCTTGCAGCTGTGCAGCGCTCTTGCCTGGGTGCCGGTCGGGGAGCAGTTTGAGCAACTGCCATTGGCGGGCGATGGTGTGGCGGGTAGGGTGGCTAGGCACGAGTCTCTTCCTTGAGCGCCAGGCGCAAGGAGCGCCCGGAGTAATGGCGTTTAGCTATTGCGCGTAGCATACCCGCTCAACGAATGGGATCCAAGTTTTAGCCAAGCCGGCGCTTCGTGAGCGTCCCCCTTAGTCGAGGCTGGCTTGCAACGCTTCGATGAACACCTCTTCAGCCCGGCTCAAACGCTGCTCCCGGTTCCACAGCAAGTGAATGTCCACGTCCGCGATCCCTTCCTGCGGCGGCAGCTTCCACAGCAAACCCGCCGCCACATCCGCCGCCACCACATGCTCCGGCAGGCAACCGATGCCAAAGCCGGCGATCACCAGCCGGCGCACTTCCTCAAGGCTCGGCGAAGAGGCCACGATCCGCCCGGAAAACCCCTGCTGGTCACGAAAAATGGTCAGCGGCGAGAGCATGCCGCCGATCTGATCGCTGGTGAAACTGACGAAGTTTTCCCGCTGCAGGTCGCCCTGCGCCTGGCCGAAGAGGGCATGGTGCTTGCCGCAGAAAAAGGCATAGCGCTGGCGCAGGAACAGGCGTTGCTCAAGCCGGGGCTGTGGCCGGCGGTTGAGGCTCAGGCCCGCCGTGGCGGTTTTTTCCTGCAGCGCCGCGACAATGTCGGAGCTGCGCATCACGTCGATCTCCACATCCACCCGCGGGTGCTGGCGGTGAAAATCAGCGAGATAATCGTCGAAACGCTCGCTGACGATGCGGCTGATCATCAGCAGGCGCACCTTGCCCACCAGCTCATCCGCCGGTTGCTCCAGCAGGCCGCCGATCTGCGACATCTGCCCGTACACCTCGCCGGCCAGCTGGAACAGTTGCTCGCCCATGTCGGTGAGCACGAAGCGTGGCCCGCGCCGGGCAATCAGCTGGCGGCCGAGCTGGTCTTCCAGACGTTTGAGCGCCTGGCTCACCGCCGGCTGGGTCAGGTGCAGGCGCGCGGCGGCGCGGCTGATGGACAGCTCCTGGCCGATCACCCTGAAAGTGCGCAGCAGGTTCCAGTCGAGGCGGTCGTTGAGCAGGCGGTCGGACATGATCAAGCTCGATGATAAGCAGGGTTAATAGTTGGAATAATAAATAGAAAATTGACTAATCATAGCCCCGGAACGATAAATCTCGGTCAGAGCGCCGCCAGAGCGCCACCGTGACCCCGTAACTCCTGCCAGAAAAACAAGCAAAGGAGCCCCCATGAAGCCCATCGCTTCGCCCCAGCCGCGCCGTGCCGCCGCCGCCGCGTTCATCGGTACCATGATCGAGTGGTACGACTTCTACATCTACGCCACCGCCGCCGCCCTGGTGTTCGGCGCCTTGTTCTTCCCCTCCGACGACAGCCTGTTCAGCACCATGGCCGCCTTCGGCACCTTTGCCGTGGGCTTCTTCGCCCGGCCCCTGGGGGGCATCGTGTTCGGCCATGTGGGCGACCGCATCGGCCGCAAGAAGTCGCTGGTCATCACCTTGCTGATGATGGGCATCGTCACCGTGTGCATCGGCCTGCTGCCGACCTACGCGCAGATTGGCGCCGCCGCGCCGGTGCTGCTGATCATCCTGCGCGTGGTCCAGGGCATTGCCGTGGGCGGCGAGTGGGGCGGGGCGGTGTTGATGGCCGGTGAGCATGCGCCCAAGGGGCGCCGCAACTTCTTTGCCTCGTTCGCCCAGTTGGGCAGCCCGGCAGGTCTGATTCTCTCGCTGCTGGCCTTTGGCGCCGTCACCCGCCTGCCCGAGGAAGACCTGATGAGCTGGGGCTGGCGCGTGCCGTTCCTGGCCAGCGCGCTGTTGCTGCTGGTGGGCCTGGCGATCCGCCTGGGGGTCAATGAATCGCCCGAGTTCCTGGCCAGCCGCGAGCAGGCGGAAAAGGCCAAGCGCAGGGAGCAGGCGCCGGTGCTGGAAGTGCTGCGTACGGCCTGGCGGCCACTGCTGCTGTGCATCGGCGCCAATACCCTGGGTATCGCCGGGGTCTATTTCACCAATACCTTCATGATCAGCTACACCACCCAGCAGTTGCACCTTGAGCGCTCGCTGATCCTCGAATGCCTGTTCTTCGTGGCGATCATCCAGTTCTGTGTCCAGCCGCTGGCCGCCTGGCTGTCGGAAAAGCTCGGCGCCACCCGTTTCCTGGCCCTGGTCGCGCTGTTGGCGATGGCCTCCCCATACCCGATGTTCGTGCTGGTCAGCTCCGGCGAAGGCCCGCTGATCGTGCTCGGCATCGCCCTGGCGGCGGCCTGCATGGCCTCGTTCTACGCCGTGATCGCCGGCTACGTCAGCGGCATGTTCGAGACCCGCGTGCGCTATACCGCGATTTCCATGGCCTACCAGGTCTGCGGCGCCATCGCCGGTGGCCTGACCCCGCTGATCGGCACCTGGCTGGCCCACAGCTTCACCGGGCAATGGTGGCCGATGGCGCTGTTCTACACCCTGATCGCCAGCATTTCCCTGGTCTGCGTGCTGGCCCTGGCGCGCCAGTACGCCCGCAGCCAGCGTCTGGAACTGGCCTGAATCATCCGTTTTTGCGAGGAGTTACCCCCATGTTGAAAAGCAATGGCGAACGCCTGTGGGCGAGCCTGATGGCCATGGCCGAAGTCGGCGCCACCGCCCGCGGCGGCAGCTGCCGCCTGGCCCTGAGCGACGAGGACAAGGCTGGCCGAGAACTGTTCAGCCACTGGTGCCGCGAGGCGGGCCTGAGCCTTTCGGTAGATGCCATCGGCAACCTGTTCGCCCGCCGCCCCGGCACCGACGCCGATGCAGCCCCGGTGATGATGGGCAGCCACCTCGACACCCAACCCGAGGGCGGCCGTTTCGATGGTGTCTACGGTGTGCTGGCGGGCCTGGAAGTGGTACGTCGCCTGAACGACTTGAACATCCAGACCCGCAAACCGCTGGAAATTGCAGTGTGGACCAACGAGGAGGGTGCCCGTTTCACCCCGGCCATGTTCGGCTCGGCGGTGTTCACCGGCACCCTCGCGCTGGAGCAGGCCCTGGCCATCCGCGATGCCGATGGCATCAGCGTGGCCGATGAACTGCAGCGCACCGGCTACGCCGGCCAGCGCCCACTGGGTGGCAAGGTCGATGCCTACTTCGAGGCGCACATCGAGCAAGGCCCGATTCTTGAAGACAACGCCAAGGCCATCGGCGTGGTCACGGGCGGCCAGGCCATCCGCTGGCTGGACGTGACTGTCGAAGGCATGGCCGCCCACGCCGGTACCACGCCAATGCCGCTGCGCAAGGATGCTTTGTATGGCGCCGCGCGGATGATCCAGGCGGTCGAGCAGCTGGCCGCCGATTTCGCCCCGCAAGGCTTGACCACCGTGGGCGAGCTGTCGATTGCCAAGTCTTCGCGCAACACCATCCCCGGTGCGCTGCGTTTCACGGTCGACCTGCGCCACCACCGTGACGAGGCGATCGAGGCCATGGAGCGCGACCTTGGCCAGCAGCTGCAGGCCATCGCCGCGCAGCGCGGTCTGCAGGTGCGCATCGAGCGCCACTGGGTCAGCCCGGCGACGCCATTCGATGCCGAGTGCGTGGCGGCCGTGCAGCAGGCGGTGGACGGCCTGGGCTATGCCCAGCAGGCGATCGTCAGCGGCGCCGGCCATGACGCTATCCTGCTGGCACGCTACTGCCCGACGGCCATGGTGTTCATCCCCTGCGTCGGTGGCCTGAGCCACAACGAGGCCGAAGACGTGCTGCCCGAGGACGCCCGCCAGGGTGTCGATGTATTGCTCAATGCCGTGCTGGCCCGCGCTGGCCATACAGAACAAGGAGAAGCCTGATGCGTTGCTACTTCCACCCCGAACAGCTGTTGCACCACCCTCGCAGCTACTACTCGCGCGGCGCCATGCGCACCCCGCAGGAAGTCCCCGAGCGCGCCCAGCGCCTGTTGCAGGCGGCCAAGGACCTTGGCTTCGACATTCGCCAGCCCGACGACGCCGGCCTTGCCCCGCTCAAGGCCGTACACGGCGACGCGTACCTGGCCTTCCTCGAAGAGGCGCACGCACGCTGGAAGGAAGTGCCCGAAGATTGGGGCGATGAAGTGATGTCGAACATCTTCGTGCGGGAACCCAACGCCCTGCGCGGCATTCTCGCCCAGGCCGCTCGTTACCTGGCCGATGGCAGCTGTCCGGTGGGCGAGCACACCTGGCGCTCGGCCTACTGGTCGGCGCAGAGCGCGGTGGCTGCGGCCAAGGCGATTCTCGATGGTGAGCCGGCGGCTTACGCCCTGTGCCGGCCACCGGGGCACCATGCGCGGTTCGATGCGGCCGGTGGATTCTGCTACGTGAACAATGCCGCCGTCGCTGCCCAGGCCCTGCGCAGCCGCTACAGCCGCGTGGCGATCCTCGATACCGACATGCACCATGGGCAGGGGATCCAGGAGATCTTCTACGAACGCAATGATGTGCTGTACGTGTCTACCCATGGCGATCCGACCAATTTCTATCCGGGTGTGGCCGGGTTCGAGGATGAGCGCGGCAGTGGTGCGGGGGAGGGGTACAACCTCAACCTGCCGATGGCCCATGGGGCCAGCGAGGCGGATTTCATGGGGCAGCTGGAGATTGCGCTGGATGCTGTGAAGGACTTTGGCGCCGAGGTGCTGGTGCTGTCGCTGGGGTTCGATATCTACGAGTTGGACCCGCAGAGCAAGGTGGCGGTGACGACCGAAGGGTTTGCGACGTTGGGAGAGCGGATTCGGGCGTTGCGCATGCCGTGTGTGATCGTGCAGGAGGGGGGGTATCACCTGGAGAGCCTTGAGGCGAACGCGCAGGCGTTTTTTTCGCAGAAGGGGGATTGGCGGTAGGTGAGGGGCTCGCCACATAAATTTTGGCGCCCATGAGATCGAGCGCCGCCCGCGCGGCGCATCGCGGATGAATCCGCTCCTACATTTGTTGCAACGTGCCACGGTCTGTCAGGCCATGGTTGTCCGCCTTTGGCGCCCGCCAAGAAATCGCGTCGTACCAACAAGGCTGGCAACCATGGCCTATCAGACATAGGCACGTTGCAACAAATGTAGGAGCGGATTCATCCGCGATGCGCCGCGCGGGCGGCGCTCGATCTCATAACCGCTGAAAATCCCGCGACAAGCGCCTAGAGCCCACTCCGGCGCACATGCTTCACCAGCACCTTCTCCAACAACTCCCACATCGCAGGATCCGTACTGAACGCCACGTTGAACCGCATCCACCCGGTCGGCTCGGCATCGACCATGAACAACTGCCCAGGCCCGAGCATGATGCCTTTCTCCAGCGCATCATCGAGCAGCGCCGCGCTGTCCGGGATCGCCGGATGCCGGGTCCAGATGTACATCCCCTCGTCCGACTCGGTGAACAGCTCGAACCCCAGCCGATGCAAGTGCCGACCCACGTCCTGGTGCGCCTCGGCCAGGCGCTGGCGCAGGCGCTTGAGGTGCTTGCGCCAGCGGCCATCGATGATCGCGGCGTAGACCACGCGCTCCATCACCTGCGAGGTCGTCAGGCCCGAGCGCATCTTCATGTGCAAGAGCTTCTGCGAAAGCTCCGGGTTGGCCAGCAGGTAGCCGACCCGCACGTTGGGCGAAATGCTTTTCGAGTAGCTGCCCACGTACACCACCTGCTGCAGGTGGTCGAGGCTGGCCAGGCACGGTTGCGGCTCGGCGATCATGTCGGCGTAGAGATTGTTCTCCACCAGGCGGAAGCCATGCTGGCTGGCCAGTTGCAGCAGCCGATGCAGTTGCGGCAGCGGGGTGCGCGAGCAGGTCGGGCTGTGCAGGTGTGGCTGGGTGAAGAACGCTGTCGGGCGGTGGTGCGCCAGCAACTGCTCCAGGTAGTTGAGGTCGTAGCCGTTAGGGGTACGCGGTACGCCCACCAGCGTGGCACCCTGGGTGCGCAGCACGCTCATCAGGTTGGGGTAGCCAGGGTCGTCCACCAGCACCACGTCACCGGGGCGCACCAAGGTGCGCACGGCCAGGTCCAGGGCCTGGCTGGCGCCGTGGGTGAGCATCAGCTGCGCCGGGTTGGCGACGATCGACAACTCCTGCTGCAGGTTCTGCGCGGTCAGCGCGCGCAACTCCAACAGGCCCATCGGGTCGCCGTAGCCCGACAGCTCCAGCGGGCTACCGGCAACCTGGCGCAGGCCGCGGCGCAGGCCTTCTTCGTACATCCAGTCGTTGGGCAGCCAGCCACAGCCAGGCTTGAACGGCAGCTGGCGGGTTTCGAAGATCTGCTGCAAGTACCATTCGGAGTTGAACAATGGTCGACTGGCGTCGGCTTCGGCGTTGTGGTTGTCCAGCAGCTCGGCCGCCGCGCGGTTGACGAAGAACCCGGCATTGCCCCTGCTCACCAGAAGCCCCTGGGCCACCAGACGGTCGTAGGCCTCGACCACGGTGAAGGTACTCACCGAGTAGCTGGCGGCAAAGGCGCGGATCGACGGCACCTTGGCGCCTGGCTTGAGCGTCTGGTTGTCGATCATCTCGCGCAGCCCGTCGATGATCTGGTTGACCAGCGGGGTCGAGGAGTCTGGATGTAATTCAAACATTCGGGTGCCTTGAAGGGTGCGTAGCGCCTGGTGTCTGCAGGGTGTATTGCATCGGTGGCCTGTACAGTGCAGTGCGACTTTCATGTCGCTGTGCATGGCTCTCTGAGTCATACATTTTTACATTAGGTGTCAGATATCGCCACATAAAGCATGTTCAGTTCGCCCGAGGGGCAAACCCTGGGGCGCGTCAGCAGGCCGCCATGGAAGGTCTGCGTGTGTTGCCACACACTTCCTGCCCGCATTAGCACTGATGTACAGGTGAGGCCGATGACCATCGCGGTCTCGCAGTTTTCCTTGGATAAAAAGAAGCACGGGGTACACAACTGATGGACGCAACATCCACAACCACCACCGCGAAAAGCGGGCACGAGAGCAAACTCAGTGCCTCGCTCAAGTCGCGCCACCTGACGATGATGTCGATCGCCGGGGTTATTGGCGGCGCCTTGTTCGTCGGCTCCGGCAGCGTGATCCACAGCGCCGGCCCGGCTGCTGTCCTGGCCTACCTGGCCGGCGGCATCCTGGTGGTACTGATCATGCGCATGCTGGGTGAAATGGCGACTTCCTCGCCAGACACCGGCTCGTTCTCCACCTACGCTGACCGCGCTATCGGCCGTTGGGCCGGTTTCACCATCGGCTGGCTGTACTGGTGGTACTGGGTCATCCTGATGGCCTGGGAAGCCTATGTGGCGGGCAAGATCCTGCATGGCTTCTTCCCTGATGTGAGCGTCAACGTGTTCGTGCTGGCCACGACCCTGCTGCTGATCACTGTCAACTTCTTCAACGTCAAGCACTACGGCGAGTTCGAATTCTGGTTCGCGCTGATCAAGGTGATTGCGATCGTCTGCTTCCTGATCGTGTGTACCGCAGCGGTCATGAACGTCTGGCAGTTCGGTGAAGTGCGCGGCATGACCCACCTGACCGCCGAAGGCTTCATGCCCAACGGCATCACCACCGTGATCGGTGCGCTGCTCGGGGTGATGTTCGCCTTCCTCGGCGCCGAAATCGTCACCATCGCCGCCTCCGAAGCCAAGGACCCTGCGACCCAGATCGTCAAGGCCACCAACTCGGTGGTATGGCGTGTGTGCCTGTTCTACGTCGGCTCGATCTTCCTGATCGTCTGCCTGGTACCGTGGAACGACCCGCAACTGGGCGTCTCCGGCTATGGCGCCTACCGCCGTACCCTGGAACTGCTGGGCGTGCCTTATGCCGAGCTGCTGATGAACTTCGTGGTGCTGACCTCGGTGAGCAGCTGCCTGATCTCGGGCCACTACACCGCTTCGCGCATGCTGTTCTCCCTGGCCCAGCGCGGCGATGCACCGTCGTTCTTCAAGATCACCCGCGCCGGCACTGGCGTACCGGTGTTCGCGATCATCGGCTCCTGCGCCGTGGCCGTGGTCTGCGCGTTGATCAACTTCAGCGAGACCCTGCGCCCGAAAGACGTGCTGGACACCCTGATGAACACCACCGGCATGATCGCCCTGCTGGTGTACCTGGTGATTGCCTTCTCGCAGCTGCGCATGCGCCGCAAGCTGATCGCCGAAGGCAAGGAAGTGCGCCTGAAGATGTGGCTGTTCCCTTGGCTGACCTACCTGGTGATTGCTTTCATCGTCGCCGCGCTGGTCACCATGGCATTCATGCCTGACTACCAGATCCTGGTGATCTCCACCGGTATTGCCGCGGCTGTGGTAGTGGCCATGGGTGTGGTGCACCAGATCCGCAGCGCCAAGCAACACTAAGCGCTAGTGGTGGTTCGAAACGGCCGGCTCCCTTGGGGACCCGGCCGTTTCGCGTTGTTGGGCCTGGGGTTTCTCGTCGGGCATGTGGAAGCGCTGGTTCATCCAGGGGGAACCGAGCAGGGCAGCGGCGGCGATCAGGGCCAGGATGGCGAGGGCCAGGGAGGTTTTCATGGGCATGCGCATAATTGGACTGACCCGAAGCATAGACTGGCAGTTCCGGCCCTATCGCCGGCAAGCCGGCTCCCACAGGAACCCCACAGGATTTGAAAGTTGTGCTGTACCTGTGGGAGCCGGCTTGCCGGCGATAGGGCCCTCAAGCCCGACAGATGGCTTATGCTGAGCACACTGCCCGCCAAAAGGAGCTCCAAATGGCCTGGTCCGCCACCCAGTATTCCCTCTTCGAAAACGAACGCACCCGCGCCGTGCGCGACCTGCTCGCCGCCGTGCCGCACCGCCCGGTGCGCCATGCCACCGACCTGGGCTGCGGCCCCGGCAACTCCACCGAAGTGCTGCTGCAACGCTGCCCGGATGCCCAGGTGACCGCGCTGGACAGCGACAAGGACATGATCGACAAGGCCCGTGAACGCAAGCGCCTGCACATCCCGCGGGTGCGCTGCGAAGTCGCCGACATCGGCCAATGGACCGCCCCCGAGCCCCAGGACCTGATCCTCGCCAACGCCTCGCTGCAGTGGGTACCCGACCACGGCGCGCTCTACCCGCACCTGGTGCGCCAGTTGAGCGAAGGCGGCAGCCTGGCGGTGCAGACCCCGGACAACCTCGACGAGCCGGCGCATCGCCAGTTGCGCGAGATCGCCAGCCGCGGCCCCTGGGCCGACAAGTTCGCCGACTTCAGCCTGCCGCCCCGGCACAAGGCCGCGTTCTACTACGACCTGCTCAGCCCCCTGTGCGCTCGGGTGGATGTGTGGCGCACGACGTATCACCACCCACTGGCGGGCGGTGCCGAGGCGGTGGTGGAGTGGTTCAAGGGTTCGGCCCTGCGTCCCTACCTGACGCAGTTGGACGAGGACGAGCAGGCGGACTTCCTGCAGATGTACCTGCAGGCCATGCAGCGGGAATACCCGCCAGCCAGCGACGGCACGGTGCTGTTGCCGTTTCCGCGGCTGTTTGTGATTGCTACCCGCTAGCGCTAGCGCTAGCGCTGGCGCCAGCGCCAGATCACGTAGCCGTAGATGCCGAGGTTGAGCAGCAGCACGATGGCGCCCAGTAGCCATTGCAGCTGCGGCGTCAGCCCGGCGGGGTAGATCAGTGGCCAGATGTAGTGCTCGACGAAACCACCCGGGTAGCCGGCATCGCCGGCGGCGAAGCGCATGTGGTTTTCCCAGTCGGTCAGGGGGCAGTGCAGGTGCAGGCCTTCGACCGCCAGGCCCCAGGCCAGGGCAGGCAGGTGGAGGAGCAGGGCGCGGGGCCATCTGAGTACCAGCAGGCCGCCGAACAGCACCAGCAGGATGAAGGCCAGGTGCAGCAGGACCAGGGTGTCGGCGGCTAGGCGAAAGGGCATGGCAGGGCGTCTTGGTTGTTGGTAATGCCAGAATAGATGTATTGGCTGTACCGGCCTCTTCGCGGGACAAGCCCGCTCCCACAGTGCCTCTACTGTCCTGAAGGATGCAAATTACTTGTGGGAGCGGGCTTGTCCCGCGAAGAGGCCATCAAAGTCACTACAACCCTTCCTCGACCATCTGCAGAAAGGTCGCCACCACCCGCCGCGTGCGCTGCTCACTCAGGCACACCAGTGTCTCGGTCAGGTGCCGCTGGCAATCCACGATCGGCAACGCGCACACCCGCGCATCGGCACCAAACTCCGCCGCCGACACCACCCCCACGCCAATCCCCACCACCACCGCCTCGCGCGCCGCTTCCCGGCCTTCGACCTGAATCGCCGGGCGAATCCGCAGGCCGGCGCGCTGCATCTCTTCTTCCAGGGTCTGCCGGGTCACCGACCCAGGCTCGCGCAGTACCAGCGGCGTGTCGTCCAGGTCGGCCAGGCTGATCGACCCGCGGCTGGCCCAGGGATGGTGATGCGAAACGAACGCCACCATCGGATCGCGGCGCAAGGGCACACAGAACAGGCGCTCATCGTCGACATCACGCCCCAGCAGGGCCAGGTCGGCCTGGTAGCTGAACAGCCGGGCGAGGGACTCGTCGGTGTTGCCGGTTTCAATCTTCACCTGGATCCCCGGGTAGCGCTGGCAGAAGCGCGCGATCTGCGGCAGCACGTGCACCGGGGCATCCACCGCCAGCACCAGGCTGCCGGTGTGCAGGGCCCGGGAGTCCTGCAGCAGCTCATGGGCTTCGGCTTCGCAGGCGAACAGGCGCTGGCTGACCCCGAGCAGACGCTCACCCAGGTCGGTCAGCTGCACCGAACGCTTGTTGCGGTGAAAAAGCAGCACGCCGAAACGTTCCTCGAGTTTTCGCACCTGGTCGGACACTGCTGGCTGGGTCAGAAACAGTTTTTGCGCGGCGCGGGTAAAGCTGCCGTGCACGGCCACCGCGTGAAAGGCCTTCAGTTGAGCGTGAGACACCGACATGACGACTCCAGTAACAAGCTGAGCTTATGTGTGAAATACGATAAATCGATTTTATTTATCAGTCACCAGCTGTTTCCATAGCCCTCAGCCCATCGCCGCCGCCACAAGCGGTTGCCGGGCCATGGCGCGCATACCTGCGCCATCTGACCAATGACGAGCCCCGTCATGCAGTGCGCAACACAACAACAAGACAGGCGTTTTTTCACATTCTGCCGGCACACTTGAGCAAGAGGTCAGACTCACCATGAATCAATCCCTAGCCGCGTTGAAACGCTGGCGCATCCAGATTTTTGCCATCACCTGGCTGGCCTACGCCGCCTTCTACTTCACCCGCAAAGCCTTCTCGGTGGCCAAGCTCGGCATCGGCGAAGACCCCACGTTCATGCTCGACAAGGCCGCCATGGCCAACCTCGACGGCATCTACCTGGCCGCCTACGCCGTGGGCCAGTTCACCTGGGGCATGCTCGCCGACCGCTTCGGCCCGCGCGTGGTGGTGCTCGGCGGCCTGCTGATTTCGGCGGTGGCGGCGGTGGTGATGGGCAGCTACGCGACCTTCCCGATCTTCGCCACCTGCATGCTGATCCAGGGCCTGGCCCAGTCCACCGGCTGGGCGGGCCTGTGCAAGAACATCGGCAGCTTCTTCCCGGCCTCCCAGCGCGGTCGGGTGCTGGGGCTGTGGAGTTCGTGCTACGCCTTTGGTGGTCTGGTGGCCTCGCCGTTCGCCGGCTGGTGGGCCTACACCCTGGTCGGCACCTGGCACGCCGCGTTCTTCTCCAGCGCCGCGGTGGTGGCGGCGGTGGCGGTGCTGTTCTTCTTCCTGCAACGCAACAAGCCTGAGGATGTCGGCCTGCCGGCGGTGGAGCCCGAGCCGCAGAGCATGGCGCCGGCCGGAAACCTGTGCAGCGTCTGGGCGCCGTTGCGCGAGATCCTGCGCAACCGCACTGTGATGACTCTGGGCCTGGCGTATTTCCTGCTCAAGCCGGCGCGCTACGCGATCCTGCTGTGGGGCCCGGTGATCGTCTTCGAACAGATGCCCTCGGTGGGCAAGGTCGGCGCGGCGATCATCCCGACGGCCTTCGAACTGGCCGGGCTGCTGGGGCCGATCATGATCGGCCTGGCCTCGGACAAGCTGTTCGGCGCCCGGCGCATGCCGGCCTGCGTGATCAGCCTGGTCCTGCTGACCGTGACCCTGGCGGCGTTCATGGCGGCCATGCACAGCGGCAGCATCGCCCTGGTGGTCGGCCTGCTGTTCCTCATGGGCCTGACCCTGTACGGGCCGGACTCGATGATCAGCGGCGCGGCAGCGATCGATTTCGGCACGGCCAAGGCCGGCGCCACGGCGGCAGGCTTCGTCAACGGCTGCGGCTCGGTGGGCGCGGTGCTCGGCGGGTTGCTGCCGGGCTACTTCGACAGCGTCACGGTGTTCATCGTGTTCGCCGGCTGCGCACTGTTCTCTGCCCTGGTGCTGCTGCCGCACTGGAACAGCCGCCCGGCCAGCGCGCCCCAGGCCCAGGACGTGGCACCCAACACCAGCATGGCGATCAAGCCACTGCGTACTTAAAGGAAAGCGAGCGAATGAGACCCTTCTGGCTGCAACAGGCCCTGGATTCGGAGCAGGACGCGGTGTGCCCGCCGCTGCAAGGCGATGCCCGTTGCGACGTGTGCATCGTCGGTGGCGGCTACACCGGGCTGTGGACCGCGCTGATGCTCAAGGAGGCGATCCCGGCGCTGGACGTGATGCTGATCGAGGCCGACATCTGCGGTGCCGGTGCCAGTGGCCGCAACGGCGGTTGCGCGCTGTCCTGGTCGGCCAAGTACTTCACCCTCGAACGCCTGTTCGGGGTGGCCGAGGCGGTGCGCCTGGTGCGCGAGTCGGAGCGCAGCATCGGGGCCATCGGGGCGTTCTGCACAGCCAATGGCATCGACTGCGACTACCGCCTGGACGGCACCCTGTACACCGCCACCAACGCGGCTCAGGTCGGTGCCACCGATGCGGTGATCGCGGCGCTCGAGGGCAAGGGGATCAATTCGTTCGAGCGCCTGCCGCTGGATGAAGTGCAACGCCTGGCCGGCTCGGCGCGGCACCTGGAAGGCTGGTTCTCGCCAGCCGCCGCCACGGTGCAGCCGGGTCGGCTGGTACGCGGCTTGCGCCGGGTGGCCTTGCAGCGCGGGGTGCGGATTCATGAAGGCACCGCCATGACCGGCCTGGAGCACGGCGCCCCGGTGCAGGTGCGCACGGCCCACGGCACAGTGCGCGCCGACCGTGTGGTGCTTGGCCTGAACGCCTGGATGGCGCGGGCCTTCCCACAGTTCGAGCGCAGCGTGGCGATCGTCTCCAGCGATATGGTGATTACCGAACCGTGCCCGGAGCTGCTGGGCCAGATCGGCCTGGACAGCGGCATCAGCGTGCTCGACTCGCGGATCTTCGTGCACTACTACCACAACACGTCCGATGGCCGCCTGATGCTCGGCAAGGGCGGCAACACCTTCGCTTATGGCGGGCGCATGCTGCCGGTGTTCGACCAGCCTTCGCCGTACCGGCCGCTGCTGCGCGAAAGCCTCGGCGATTTCTTCCCGGCCCTGGCCGACGTACCGCTGGCGGCCAGCTGGAACGGCCCGTCGGACCGTTCGGTGACCGGCTTGCCGTTCTTTGGCAAGCTGGACGGGCAGGGCAACGTGTTCTACGGCTTTGGCTACTCCGGCAGCGGGGTCGGGCCGTGCCACATGGGCGGGCAGATCCTCTCGTCGCTGGCGCTGGGGCTGGACAACCCCTGGACCCGCTCGCCGCTGGTCAAGGGGCCGCTGGGGCTGTTTCCGCCGGAGCCGATCCGCTACCTGGGCTCGCTGCTGGTGCGCAACGCCATCCGCCGCAAGGAGCGGGCCGAGGATCACGGTGTGCGGCCACGGCGCCTGGATGTGCGCCTGGCGCGCTTCGCCGCGGCGGCGGGCAAGGCCGATAAAGGGTGAGATTACTTGTCGATCCGCTGCGCGAGGGCGTATAAACTGCACCCACTTTTGGCCGGTCGCTTCCTGAACCGGCCGCTGAAACAAGAGAGTCGACATGGGCGCACAGTGGAAAGCCAAGCATAGAGAAACAGCTGCCAATGCCAAGGGCAAGATCATGGGCAAGCTGGCCAAGGAAATCCAGATCGCTGCCAGATCGGGCGCCGATCCCGACATGAACCCGCGCCTGCGCCTGGCCATCGTGCAGGCCAAGAAGGCCTCGATGACCCGCGAGACCCTGGACCGGGCAATCCGCAAGGGTGCTGGCCTGGACGGTGATGCCGTGCAATACCAGGCGGTGAGCTATGAAGGTTTCGCGCCGCACCAGGTGCCGCTGATCGTCGAGTGCCTGACCGACAACGTCAACCGCACCGTCGCGCAAATCCGCGTGCTGTTCCGCAAGGGCCAGCTGGGCGCCAGCGGTTCGGTGGCCTGGGACTTCAACCACGTCGGCCTGATCGAAGCCACCCCGGAAGGCGATGCCGACCCGGAAATGGCCGCCATCGAAGCCGGTGCACAGGACTTCGAGGAAGGTGAAGAAGCGGGCTCGACCCTGTTCATCACCGACACCACCGACCTGGACGCGGTACAGAAAGCGCTGCCGGAGCAGGGCTTCACCGTGGTTTCGGCGAAGATCGGCTACACCCCGAAGAACCCGGTGAGCGCTGCCAGCCTGAGTGCCGAGGCATTGGCCGAGGTCGAGGCGTTCCTCGAGGCGATCGACGAGAACGATGATGTGCAGAACGTTTACGTTGGTCTGACCGACTAAACAGCCGGGGCCGCTCTGCGGCCCCTTCGCGGGACAAGCCCGCTCCCACGGGTACCCCACCCCCCCTTGAGCTGTGTGGAGTACCTGTGGGAGCGGGCTTGTCCCGCGAAGGGGCCAGTGAGATCACCAGCAGGATTGGCATGAACCCAACCTTCGCCTCCCTCAGCCTCGCCCACCTGCGCACCCTCGACTGCCTTCTGCAGCTCAAGAACCTCAGCCACACAGCCGAGCGCCTGGGCGTCAGCCAACCGGCCCTGAGCCGCCAACTGGCCCACCTGCGCGAAGCCTTCGACGACCCGTTGCTGGTGCGCCAAGGCCGTGGCTATGTGCTCAGCGAGCACGCCGAAGCCCTGGTCGAGCCCTTGCGCCAGGTGCTCGAAGAACTCAAGGCCCTGCGCCAACCCGCCACCTTCGACCCGGCCCGCTGCGAACGACGCTTCTGCCTGGCAGCGTCGGACTACGTGGCCGAGCACATGCTGCCGCTGCTGATGACGGCCCTGGAGCAGGAAGCCCCGGGCGTGGCCATCGACTACCGCACCTGGCAGGCCGGCCAGTACGGCTTGCTCGCCAGCGGCGAGATCGACCTGGCCACCACGCTGTTCGACGAATCACCCGCCAACCTGCACGGTCGCCTGCTGGGTGAAGACCGCGCGGTGTGCCTGATGCGCCGCGATCATCCGCTGACGGCCAGCGACGCGCTGAGCCAGGACGATTACCTGGCGTTCAAGCACGTGCGCATCTCCGGTGGCGGCGACAAGGACAGTTTCATCGACCGCCACTTGCGCGCCCAGGGCTTGCAGCGGCGGGTCAGCCTGGAAGTGCCGTTCTTCTCGGCCGCCGTGCAGGTCATTGGCAACAGCCAGGCTGTGGCCACCGTGCCCGAGCATATCGCCCGCCAGTTGTGCCGGCTGCATGACCTGGCGTGGCGGCCGCTGGCGTTTGTCGAGCACACCCAGCGCTATTGGGTGGTGTGGCACCAGCGCTTGCAGGGGTCGGCTGAGCATCGCTGGCTGCGCAACCGGGTGTTCGAGTTGTGGCGCCAGTCGCAGTTCGGTGTGCAGGGTGGGCATGCGGATTTGCCATAGCAGGTATTCGCGAAGCGGAGTTATTCGGCTGGGAGCAAGTGCCTAGACTGTGGGTCATCAGGGTGTCAGTGCCGGCCCTTTCGCGGGGCAAGCCCGCTCCCACAGGTACCCCACAGTTCTGGAGTATGGTGGAGAATCTGTGGGAGCGGGCTTGCCCCGCGAAAGGGCCGGCACTGGCAGCAAAAAACCAGGAGCCCCCCCGTGACCCCAGAACAATTCCGCCAGTACGGCCACCAACTGATCGACCTGATCGCCGACTACCGCCAGACCGTCGGCGAGCGCCCGGTCATGGCCCAGGTCGAACCCGGTTACCTCAAGGCCGCCCTGCCAACCGCCGCCCCGCAACAGGGCGAGCCGTTCGCAGCGATCCTCGACGACGTCAACCAGCTGGTCATGCCCGGCCTGTCGCACTGGCAGCACCCGGATTTCTACGGCTACTTCCCCTCCAACGGCACCCTCTCTTCGGTACTGGGCGACTTCCTCAGCACCGGCCTGGGCGTGCTCGGCCTGTCGTGGCAATCGAGCCCGGCGCTGAGCGAGCTGGAGGAAACCACCCTCGACTGGCTGCGCCAGTTGCTCGGCCTGTCATCGCAGTGGAGCGGCGTTATCCAGGACACGGCCTCGACCAGCACCCTGGTCGCGCTGATCTGCGCCCGTGAACGAGCCACCGACTATGCCCTGGTCCGCGGCGGCCTGCAGGCCGAAGCCAAGCCCTTGATCGTCTACGTCAGCGCCCATGCCCACAGCTCGGTGGACAAGGCCGCGCTGCTGGCGGGCTTCGGCCGCGCCAACATCCGCCTGATCGCCACCGACGAGCAGTTCGCCATGTGCCCCGACGCGCTGCAGGCGGCCATCGAGCAGGACCTGGCCGCCGGCAACCAACCCTGTGCGGTAGTCGCCACTACCGGCACCACGACCACCACCGCGCTGGACCCGTTGCGCGCGATCGGTGAAATCGCCCAGGCCAAGGGCCTGTGGCTGCACGTCGACTCGGCCATGGCCGGCTCGGCGATGATCCTGCCGGAGTGCCGCTGGATGTGGGACGGCATCGAGCTGGCCGACTCGGTGGTGGTCAACGCGCACAAATGGCTGGGCGTGGCCTTCGATTGCTCGATCTATTACGTGCGCGACCCGCAGCACCTGATCCGGGTGATGAGCACCAACCCCAGCTACCTGCAATCGGCGGTCGATGGCGAGGTGAAGAACCTGCGCGATTGGGGGATTCCGCTGGGGCGCCGGTTCCGTGCGCTGAAGCTGTGGTTCATGCTGCGTAGCGAGGGTGTCGAGGCGTTGCAGCAGCGTTTGCGGCGTGACCTGGACAATGCTCGGTGGTTGGCCGAGCAGGTGGAGGCGGCTGGGGAGTGGGCGGTGTTGGCACCGGTGCAGTTGCAGACCTTGTGCATTGTGCACAAGCCTGCGGGGCTGGAAGGGGAGGCGCTGGATGCGCATACCAAGGGTTGGGCCGAGCGGCTCAATGCTTCCGGGGAGGCTTATGTGACACCGGCGACCTTGAATGGGCGGTGGATGGTGCGGGTTTCGGTGGGGGCGCTGCCGACCGAGCGCGAGCATGTGGAGAAGTTGTGGGTGCGGCTTCAGGACGTGGTCAAGGGCTGACATCGCTGGGGCTGCCTTGCAGCCCATTCGCGGGACAAGCCCGCTCCCACAGATTCCCTGCTGTCTCTGTTTCGGTGGAGTCCCTGTGGGAGCGGGCTTGTCCCGCGAATGGGCCGCAAAGCGGCCCCGTGCGGTCTATCAGTTGCTCACCGGCTGAAAGCTCCCCTTGCGACTGGCCTCAAAGGCTTCTTTCGCCATCGGCGTGGCCTGCGGATTCCCCAGGTCTTCCATCGCCAGACGATGGGTCTCCGGCGCGATATACGCCGCCAGCGCACACAGGCAGGTAACAAAGAACGCCAACCCACCCACCACCAGCGGAATGTTCTCCGAACCCGGTGGCGCCACCAGGGCGAACAGCGCCGGCAGCATCGCGGTCAGCATGGTGCCGACGTTCTGCGCGATGGCCATGGCCGAAACCCGGTAGCGGGTGTGGAACAGCTCCGGGTAGAAGCTTGGGAACACAGCGTTGTAACCCTGGTAGACCATGCCCCACATCAGGATCGAGGAGGCGAAGGCCAGCGGCACGTTCTGGATGCTGATCGCATACAGATAAACGAAGGCCAGCAGGCCCGAGCCCAGGCAACCGGCGATCATGGTCGGGCGACGGCCGATCTTGTCGGAGAGGTTGCCGACGAAGGGGATCACCAGCACCGCGACGATGTTGCCTACCACCGGGATCCACAGGTACACGCTCTTGTCGAAGCCGATGCCGTAGGCGGGTTGCACCGCATAGGCGGCGCCGAAGATGGTGGCCACCACCGGAATCACGTTCATCAAGGCCATGAACATCACCAGCACCATGTGCTTCCAGCTGTGGCGGAAGGCCTCGCTGATCGGCGACTTGGCCACCTTGTCCTGTTTCTCTTCCTTCACGAACGCCGGGGTTTCATGCACTTCCTTGCGGATGATGAAACCTGCGATCAGCACCATCGCGCTCATCAGGAACGGAATGCGCCAGCCCCACTCGTTGAACGCCTCGCTGGGCATGAAGTAGGCCAGTGGCAGGAACACCGCGGCCGCCAGCACCTGGCCGGCCTGTACGCCTTGCAGGGTAAAGCTGGCGTAGTAGCCGCGCCGGCCGAACGGGGCGTGCTCCATGATCATCGAGCTGGCACCGGAGATTTCGCCGGCCACGGCGAAGCCCTGGATCAGGCGCAGCACCACCAGCAAGGCCGGGGCGAGGATGCCGATGTCGTGGTAGGTGGGCAGCAGGCCGACGGCCATGGTCGACAGGCCCATCAGGAACATGCACAGCAGCAGCACGTTCTTGCGCCCGCGGGTGTCACCCCAGTGGCCGAGCACGCAGGCACCGATCGGACGGGCCAGGTAGCCGACGCCGTAGGTCGCCAGGGAGGCGATGATGGCCATTTTCGGGTCGGTGTTGGGGAAGAAGATCTGCGGGAAGATCAGGGCCGCAGCCTGGGCATAGATGAAGAAATCGTAGTACTCGAGTGCCGAGCCGATCCATCCGCTGGCGGTCGCTTTCTTGGCTTGAGAGCTTGAGTGGGCCATGGGTGTCTCCGTTGTTCTTGTTGGTTCCCGCACGGGCGAGCGTGGGGTTATTTGGGAGTGTTCGGTGAGCGCGCTGGGTTTCATGGTTGCCCAGGGGGTAGGGCGAATCAATTCGCCGAAACGGGTTTTGGGCGATAATCGAACACAAAACTAACTGTTCCGTACAAAGTGATTGATGGGGCGACTTTACCTGCGAATAATCGATCGTGCCAAGAAGTCAGGTGGTGCTTTGCCTGCACTGGCCCTATCGCTGGCAAGCCAGCTCCCACAGGTACCGCACAGGTCGTGAATGCAGTGGGGGCCTTGTGGGAGCTGGCTTGCCAGCGATAGGGCCGGTACAGCCCCCCTCACTTCCAGCCCCGTAGCCCCCATAACAAGGAACTCCACCATGCAGCGTTCGATAGCCACCGTGTCCTTGAGCGGCACCCTGCCGGAAAAGCTCGAAGCCATCGCCGCCGCCGGTTTCGACGGCGTCGAGATCTTCGAGAACGACCTGCTGTACTACGCCGGCAGCCCGCGCGAAGTGCGGCAGATGTGCGCCGACCTCGGCATCGCCATCACGTTGTTCCAGCCGTTTCGCGATTTCGAAGGCTGCCGCCGTGATCGCCTGCAGAAGAACCTCGACCGCGCCGAGCGCAAGTTCGACCTGATGCAGGAACTGGGCACCGACCTGGTGCTGGTGTGCAGCAACGTCCAGGCCGACGCGCTGGCTGAAGAACAGCTGCTGGTGGACGACCTGCGCCTGCTGGCCGAGCACGCTGGCCAGCGCGGCCTGCGCATCGGCTATGAAGCCCTGGCCTGGGGCCGCCACGTCAACACCTACCAGCAGGTGTGGAACCTGGTGCGCCAGGCCGACCACCCGGCGCTGGGGGTGATCCTCGACAGTTTCCATACCCTGTCGCTCAAGGGTGACCCGTCGGCGATCCGCGAGATCCCGGGCGACAAGATCTTCTTCGTGCAAATGGCCGACGCGCCGATCCTGAACATGGACGTGCTGGAGTGGAGCCGCCACTTCCGCTGCTTCCCGGGGCAGGGCGAAATGGACCTGGCCGGCTTCCTCGCACCGATCCTCGCCACCGGCTATCGCGGCCCGCTGTCGCTGGAGATCTTCAACGACGGCTTCCGCGCCGCGCCGCCCCGGCAGAACGCCGCCGATGGCCTGCGTTCGCTGCTGTACCTGGAAGAACAGACCCGCCTGCGCCTGGAGCAGGAAGGGACTGCCATCGAGCCTGGCGTGCTGTTCACCCCGCCGGCCGCCAGCACCTATGACGGTGTGGAGTTCCTCGAATTCGCCGTCGACGAGGCCGTGGGCGCACGCCTGGGCAGCTGGCTCAAGCGCCTGGGCTTCGCCGAGGCCGGCAAGCACCGCAGCAAGGACGTACGCCTGCTGCGCCAGAACGACATCAACATCGTGCTCAACGCCGAGCCGTACTCCTTCGGCCACAACTTCTTCGAAGCCCATGGCCCGTCCCTGTGCGCCACGGCGCTACGGGTCAAGGACGAACAGGCCGCGCTGCAGCGCGCCACCGACTTCCGTGGCCAGCCGTTCCGCGGCCTGGTCGGCCCCAACGAATGCGAAGTGCCTGCCGTGCGTGCCCCGGACGGCAGCCTGATCTACCTCGTGGAGCAGGGCGCGCAAGGTCCGTCGCTGTACGACACCGACTTCCGCCTGGAACCGTCCGCTGCGGCCAGCGGCGGTCTGCAGCGCATCGACCACATGGCCCTGGCCCTGCCCGCCGAATCGCTGGACAGCTGGGTGCTGTTCTACAAGAGCCTGTTCGACTTCGCCGCCGATGACGAGGTGGTGCTGCCCGACCCCTACGGCCTGGTCAAGAGCCGCGCCCTGCGCAGCCAGTGCGGCAGCCTGCGCTTGCCCCTGAACATTTCGGAAAACCGCAACACCGCGATTGCCCACGCGTTGTCCAGTTATCGTGGCTCGGGGGTGCACCACATCGCCTTTGATTGTGCGGACATCTTCCGGGAAGTGGCGCGGGCGAAGGAGGCCGGTGTGCCGTTGCTGGAAATTCCGTTGAATTACTATGACGACCTGGCAGCGCGGTTCGATTTCGACGACGAGTTTCTCAGCGAGCTGGCGTATTACAACGTGTTGTATGACCGGGATGCCCAGGGCGGTGAGCTGTTCCATGTGTATACCGAGCCGTTCGAGGAGCGGTTCTTCTTCGAGATCATCCAGCGCAAGGGTGGGTATGCGGGGTATGGCGCGGCGAACGTGGCGGTGCGCCTGGCGGCGATGGCCAAGCGGCGCAGTGGGGCGGCGCGCAAGCCGGTGTTGTAGTCGGCTGCAAGGGCCCTATCGCCGGCAAGCCGGCTCCCACAGGGATCTGTGCACGCAGTACCTGTGGGAGCTGGCTTGCCAGCGATGGGGCCACTTGGCAAAAAGCGTATGAAACGACCACAGGCCACCTTCGGGTGGCCTTTTGGTATTCGCGGGTAATACTTCCCTGTACAGGCGGCCGTGCGGGTGGCACGGGCTGCGGGAGGTGTCAGGTGAAGAAACTATCCATTGTAGGTGCCGGGATCGTGGGCGAGGCAGCGGCTCAGATCATCGCGCGGGAAGAGTTCTGTCATGAGTTGATGCTGATCGATGTGCAGGGAGAGTTGGCAAAAGGCAAGGCGCTGGACATCTGGCAGGCGGCAGTCGAGTCAGGTTCCGATACCCGGGTTCTCGGCGGGTCCGATGCCCAATTGCTGCAGGATTCCGATCTGGTGGTGATTACCGCAGGGGTGCCGCGCAAGCCGGGTCAGTCGCGGCAGGATGTATTGAGTATCAATCTGCCGATTCTCGATAGCATCATGGCGGATATCAAACGCCATGCCCCGGCGGCGACGGTCCTGGTGGTGTCCAACCCGGTCGACGTGCTGACCTATCGGGCCTGGTCACTCAGCGGGCTGGGCCGCAACAAGGTGTTCGGCCAGGCGGGGGTCCTGGATACAGCGCGCATGAAGTGTTTCATTGCCGAGGAAACAGGCTTTTCCGCTCGGGATATCACGGCGCTGGTGCTGGGAGGGCATGGCGACAGCATGGTGCCGCTGATGCGCTACTGTGCGGTCGGCTCGGTGCCGCTGTCTCACTTCTTGTCCGATCAGCAGATAGAGCGAATTGTCGAGCGCACCCGTCAGGGGGGCGGCGAGATTCTGGGTCTGAAGAAGGTCGGGAGCGCCTGCGACGCGCCGGGCGTGGCCATTGCGCAGATGGTGGATGCGATCGCCCATGGGCGAAACCGCATTTTGCCCACGGTGGCGATTCTCGAGGGCGAGTACGGGCGAACGGATATTGCCATGGGCGTCCCCTGCGTGTTGGCCGGGGATGGCATTGTGCGGGTGATCGAGTTGCCGCTGGATGCGCAGGAGCAGGCGATGTTCGACCACTCTGCAGATCATGTGGTGCGTGATATCGCTGAAATGAAAGCAATGTGAGTGGAGTTGAATGGGGAGGGCGCTCGATCATTTCCGTTGTCTGCGCTGGCCCTTTCGCGGGACAAGCCCGCTCCCACAGGTAGGGTGCCAGCTCAAGGTACCAGGACAACCTGTGGGAGCGGGCTTGCCCCGCGAAGAGGCCAGCCCAGGCACCCCCATTGCTGCCCCCGACCAACGGCGCGCTTCCCTACGCCGTCCCGCTCACGGATAATCCCCAGCTATTCCAATAAACAGCCCGTGAGTAGGTATGAGCAATCCCGTAGTCAGCCTCGGCCAGCCTGAAATCGAAGGGGTGCGCAAGTCGCGCAAGAACAACCCCGAGAAAACCCGTGAGGACATCCTCCAGGCCGCCATCAACGAGTTCGTCCAGCAAGGCCTGGCCGGCGCGCGGGTGGACGCCATCGCCGAGCGCACGGCCACTTCCAAGCGCATGATCTACTACTACTTCGGCAGCAAGGAGCAGTTGTACGTCGAGTGCCTGGTCAAGCTCTACGGCGATATCCGCAAGACCGAGCACAGCCTGGACCTGGAGTCGCTGCCTGCAGAGCTTGCGATCCAGCGCCTGACCGAATTCACCTTCGACCACCATGATCGCAACGTCGACTTCGTGCGCATGGTCTGCACCGAGAACATCCACTACGGCGAGTACGTGAAGAAGTCACCCGTCATCCGCGAGATGAGCAGCCTGGTGGTCGAGGCCCTGGCCAAGACCCTGCAGCGCGGTGTAGCCGAAGGGGTGTTCCGCCCCGGCATCGAGGTCATCGACCTGCACATGCTGATGAGCTCGTTCTGCTTCTACCGGGTTTCCAACCGCCACACCTTCGGCCATATCTTCGACATCGACATGTCCGACGAGCAGGTCAAGCAGCGCCACAAGACGATGATCTGCGATGTGGTGATGCGTTACCTGCGCGCCTGAATCGCGCTCACTCGCCCAGCCGTTGCTCGCGCGACGGCGGGTAGCCGAAGTACGCCGCGTAGCACTTGCTGAAGTGCGAAACCGAGACGAAGCCGCAGGCCACCGCCACTTCCATCACCGACAGGTCGGAGTACTGCAGCAGCCGGCGGCTCTTGGTGATGCGCAGTTCCATGTAGTAGCGCCGCGGCGAAGTGCCGAGCTGGGCCTGGAACAGGCGGTCGATCTGGCGCCGCGAGCGGCCGCTGTAGGCGGCCAGCTGGTCGAGGCTGAGGGTTTCTTCGAGGTTGTTTTCCATCAGCTCGACGATGGTGCGCAGGTGCAGGCTCATGGACTTCTTCGCCCCAGGCCCGACCTGGCGGTAGCGCGCACCCGAGAACGACAGAATCTCCTCGACGCCTTCGGCCAGGCCGTCGCCGTACAACCGGCGCACCAGCCCGAGCATCAGCTCCATGGCGCCATTGGGGCTGGCGGCGGTGAGGCGGTCGCGGTCGAGGGTGAAGCTGGCGGGGGTGATGCGCGTCTGCGGGCTGCGCTCGGAAAGGCTGGCGCGCTGCTCGGGGTGGATGCTGCAGCCGTAGTCGTCGAGCACCCCGGCGCGGCCGAGGAACCAGGCGCCATTCCACAGCCCGCCCAAGGCCATGCCGTGGGCGGCAGCGTCGTCCAGCAGGCGGTCGAGTTCCGGGTATTTCAGCGGGGTACGCAGGCCGCCGCAGACGATCAGCAGGTCCAACGCCTTGAGTTCGCCGGCGGACAGCTCGGTGGCTACCAGCTCCAGGCCCAGGTCGCTCAGCACCCGGTCGCCGTCCAGTGACAGCGGGGTGAAGCGGAAGCTGTCGGCGCGCAGCAGGTTGGCGGTGACCAGCACGTCCATGGCCACGGTGAAACTGGCCATGGAGAAGTGTTCGAGCAACACGAAGTCGACCCGGTAGGGCGCCTCGGGGCTGCCGGCGGCGGACTTGAGTCGCAGCATGTTGCTGGTGCTGGTCTTTTTGCTGAACTGGCGTGGGGTGGGCACTCTGGACTCCGCTTCCTGGCTGGCCCGCAGAGTGTGGCGGGTGGCCGGGGGAAAGACAATCGCCAGGGTGGCGGTGTCGTATTCGAGGTCGGGTTGAGACAAATGGGTTTGTCGGTGGATTTTCGGCGTTCATGAGATCGAGCGCCGCCCGCGCGGCGCATCGCGGCTAAAGCCGCTCCTACATTTGTTGCAACGTGCCACGGTCTGTGAGGCCATGGTTGTCCGCTTTTGGCGCCCGCCGAAGAATCGCGTCGTACGCACAAGGCAGGCAACCATGGCCTATCAGGCATAGGCACGTTGCAACAAATGTAGGAGCGGCTTTAGCCGCGATGCGCCGCGCGGGCGGCGCTCTATCTCACAGGCGCAAGATCTCCATCGGCGAACACCTTCATGCCCCACTCAATCCCAAACCATACCCCCGCCAACCAACATCCAACTGAACCCTCACCGCCGGCAGCAACCCAACCCCTTACATGCCAACGGGAGAGTGCTCATGGAAATCGGAACGATCTGGATCATTGTCGCGGCCTTGATCATCGTGCTGGAAATCTTCGCCATCTGGCACATCATCGGCAGCGACCGGCGTGCCGAGCGCAAGATGCTGTGGGTCGTCTTCGTCGTCTATGCCCCCATCCCCGGTCTGCTGTTCTGGGCCTGGCGCGGCCCGCGGGCGGTGAAGGGCAGGGCGGTGCTGCAGGAGAAATGAGGCTGTCGTGCATCAGGCGCGGTCTGCGCCTGATGCGACCCGGCAGCGTCAGGCGAGGATGCTGAAGCGGATGGCAGGCCCGAGGCCGTCGACCATCACGCTGGCGTAGAACTTGACCCGGGTCAGGACCTTCAAGCCTTTCAGCTCTTCATGAATGCGGCCGCGTATCTGCTTTTCGGCTTCATCGATGCGGTCGTGGGTGGTGCTGTGATACAGGTGGACCTCACCGAGCAAGGTGGTTTCGATCTGCGGCAGCGTGTCCCAGCCGATGTTGCGCAAATGCAGGCGAGCCTCGGCGGCTGCGCTTTCGTCGTAATCGCTGCGGGGCTTGATGGTGTAGGCGAGCTGGAAATGGTGCTTGGTCATGGTATCTCCTTGATGCAGGCAAATGACTGGCCTCCGTGCCGGAGCCGGCAATTTACAAGGTCGGACGCCTGGCGCCTACATACGTGGTGTTGAACGCCAGGGGCCATAGCCGCGAAATTTCCTACAAGGTGTTGACCTCGACTTAACTCAAGGTTGCAGACTCGGGTGCTCATCCACGCGACGGAGCGTCCCATGACTCAAGCATTCGAGCTGTCCAACCCGCACGGTCTCTACGACCCCAGTGCCAATGCCTATTCCCATGTTGCCGAGGTGACTGCCGGCAGCCGCCTGCTGTTCATTGCCGGGCAGGGCGGCGAGGACGCTGCAGGGCAGCTTTCGCCCGAGTTCAGCGACCAGGCCCGCCAGGCCCTGGCCAATCTGCAGACCGCACTGGCATCGAAGGGGGCGGAACTGGCGCAGGTGTTCAAGCTGACCCTGCTGATCGTCGATCACAGTGAAACGCGCCTGGGGCGGTGGGTGGCTGAGGCGGATCGAGCTTGGGGAGCGCACATGAAGCCGACTTGCACGCTGATACCGGTGCCACGTCTGGCGCTGGACGGGATGCTGGTGGAGATCGAGGCGGTGGCGGCTGTGGTGTGAGTCTGTACCGGCCTCATCGCGGGACAAGCCCGCTCCCACAGGTACAGCACAGGAGTCCAATACGGTGGGTTACCTGTGGGAGCGGGCTTGTCCCGCGAAGAGGGCGGTACTTTCACCGCAAACCTTCTAGAATTAAGCTATTTCGAGCCCCATCCCCCATGCTACCCATCGAACTCCTGCCAACCACCCCCGACCAGGCCGAACTGATCCGCAATCTCTACCAGTTCTACGCCTACGAATCCTCCGATTGGGAGCAGGAGGACGTGGAGGTGGACGGGCGCTTCTACATCCATGAAGAGCACCTGCAGCGCTACTGGCAGTCCCCAGGCTGGAGCGCCAACCTGGTGCTGGTGGACGGCTACATCGCAGGCTTCGTGCTGGTCGAGCGCAGCGAGTTGCCGGGTATCGAGGCCCATGAGCTGGCCGACCTGTTCATCCTCAAGCGTTATCGCCGCCAGGGCATCGGCCGGGCTGTGGCGCAACAGCTTCTCGGCACCCCCGGCGACTGGCTGCTGCGCTGCTACGCCCTGGACCCTGACGCGGTCGCCTTCTGCAAGGCGGTGGTCGCCGACCTGCCACGGCCGGTGCAGCAGCTCATGCTGGACGACGACCCGGACCTGCTCACCTACCGCATCACTTCTGCCCGCCACTGAGTCGTAAACGGCATGCGCAAAATTCTGTGACCTACTTCACAAAATCAACTCAAACGGCATAATGCCATCATCGCTGTTCACGACCCGGCCGCTCTGTTCCGGGGTTCCTTTTCGCGCGCGTCGCAGGTTCAGGTAAATTCCATGTCGCTAGTCGCAAGCCCCGACATCATGTACCGGCTGTTGATCCAGAGCGTGGTGGACTATGCCATCTACCTGCTCACCCCCGACGGTACTGTCGCCAACTGGAACCCCGGCGCCCAGCGGGCCAAGGGATACCTCGCCGACGAAATCGTCGGCAAGCACTACTCGCTGTTCTACACCGAAGACGAGCGCGCCGCCGGTGTGCCCGAGCAGAACCTGGAGCAGGCACGCCGCACCGGACGCTTCGAGGAGATCGGTGCGCGTCTGCGCAAGGACGGCAGCGCCTTCCACGCCCATGTGGTGATCGATGCCGTGCGCGATGACGCCGGCCAGCTGGTCGGCTTCGCCAAGGTCACCCGTGACATTTCCGAACGCCGGCAGCAGGAGATGGAGCTGCTGCAGGCCAAGGAACTGGCCGAGCAGTACAGCCAGGAGATGGCCAACCTCTCGCAGTTCCTCGACTCGGTGATCGCCAACATTCCCGCCAGCGTCATCGTCCAGGACCTGGAAAGCCAGCGCATCCTGCTGGCCAACCAGCAGGCCGAACGCCTGTTCGGCGGGCGCGGCAGCAGCATGATCGGGCAACTGCCCGGCGAATGCATGGCACCGGCCGCCGCCGACTACCTGGAGCAGCAGCTCAGCCGTGGTGCCCGCAGCACCAAGGGTTTCGCCGCCGAAACCCGGGTCGATACGCTGTGTGGCCCGCGCACCTTGCGCAGCCGCGCGCTGCTCAGCCAGAACCGCGAGGGCCAGGCCGACTACGTGCTGTTCGTGGCCGAAGATGCCACCGAGGAGCTGGCGGCCCACGCGCAGATCCACCACATGGCGCACCATGATGCGCTCACCGGACTGCCCAACCGCACGCTGTTCAACGAACGCCTCAAGCAGGCCCTGCTGCGCGGCCACGAGCATGACAAGCTGACCGCCGCCCTGTGCCTGGACCTGGACAATTTCAAGAACATCAACGATTCGCTCGGCCATGCCTTCGGCGACAAACTGCTGCGCGCGCTGGGCAAGCGCCTGCGCCGCGAACTGCGCGAGCACGACACCCTGGCGCGCCTGGGCGGCGACGAGTTCGCCGTGGTCCTGGCCGGCCTGGATAGCCGCGACGCCGCCTGCAATACCGCGAAGCGGCTGATCGAGGCGATCAGCCCGCCGTTCCAGATCGAGGGCCATCAGTTCACGGTGGGCGTCAGCATCGGCATTGCCCTGGCCCCCGATGACAACGACCAGGCCGAACAACTGCTGGGCTATGCCGACATGGCCTTGTACGAAGCCAAGCGCAACGGCCGCAACCGCTACGAATGCTTCAACGTCGAGCTGGATGTCGCCGCCCGTCAGCGACGCCTGGTGGAAACCGACCTGCGTACCGCGCTGCACCTGGGCCAGCTGCACCTGCATTACCAGCCGGTGGTGGATCAGCAGACCAGCAGCGTGACCGGCTACGAAGCACTGCTGCGCTGGGAGCACCCGACCCGCGGCATGGTCATGCCCATGGACTTCATTCCCATCGCCGAGGAGACCGGCTTGATCCACGAACTCGGCACCCGCGCGCTGAACCTGGCGTGCCAGGAGGCGGCCAGCTGGGACAGCGAGCAGACGGTGTCGGTCAACCTCTCGCCGGTGCAGTTCAAGAATGGCAACCTGGTTCACATCGTGGCCCTGGCGCTGGCCGACTCGGGCCTGCCGGCGCAGCGCCTGGAGCTGGAGATCACCGAGTCGGTGCTGCTGGGCAACAGCGAAGAGAACGTGCGCACCCTGCGGGCGCTGAAGGACCTGGGCGTGTCGATTTCGCTGGATGACTTCGGCACCGGCTATTCGTCGCTGGGCTACCTGCGCTCGTTCCCGTTCGACCGGATCAAGATCGACAAGTCGTTCGTGCATGACATGTGCGACAGCCGCGAAGCGATGTCGATCATCCGCGCCATCACCGACCTGTCCAACAGCCTGATGATCAAGACCACGGCCGAGGGTGTGGAGTCCGAAGAGCAGATGCGCCGGCTGGCGGCCGAGGGCTGCTCGCACTTCCAGGGCTACTTCTACGGACGGCCGGCGCCGGCCAGCGAACGTTTGAAGCAAGTGGTCGCGTTGTAACGAGGGGGCCGTTAAATGGCCCCCGCACAAAGTGGTCGATCAGCGAACGGAAAGCTTGGTACCCCTCAAGCGCAGCGGCGATTGCGCTTGGGTAAGTCGTCTTATCTCTTCTAGAATCCCTGCTGTCGAGTCACCCTGGCGCTGCATCCAGCTGCGCCGCCTTCGAGATCGCCATGAGTTCCAGTACCCCGTTGTCCGGCGTCAACCAGCCTTTGCGCGGCATTGTTCTGGTGGTGGTGGCGACGTTCCTGTTTGCCAGCCACGATGCCTTGTCCAAGTTTCTCGGCGGGCTGTACCCGATCGTCATGGTGGTGTGGGTCCGCTATGTGGTGCACACCCTGCTGATGGCCGGGATCTTCCTGCCCAAGGCCGGCCTCAACGTGCTGCGCACCCGGCGCCCGCTGCTGCAGACCTTGCGCGCGTTGAGCCTGCTCAGTACCAGCCTGCTGTTCACCACCGGCCTGCAGTACCTGCCGCTGGCCGAGGCCACGTCGGTCAACTTCCTTGCGCCGGTGCTGGTCACCGCGCTGTCCGCGCCGCTGCTCAGGGAGCGGGTCACGGCGGGGCAGTGGCTGGCGGTAGGGCTGGGGTTCATTGGCGTGCTGGTGGTGGTGCACCCTGGCGGCGCGATGTTCACCCCGGCGATTCTCTACCCGCTCGGCTCGGCCATGGGCTTCTGCTTCTACCAGTTGCTCACCCGTATCGTCTCGGCCTATGACAGCCCGACCACCAGCAACTTCTACGCCGGGTTGTGCAACACCCTGGCGATGAGCGCGCTGGTGCCGTTCTTCTGGGAGCTGCCGCGCTGGGACCACGCGTTGCTGATGCTGGCCCTCGGCGGCTTCGGCATGAGCGCCCACCTGCTGCTGACCCAGGCCTTCCGCCATGCCGCACCGGCGCTGCTGGCGCCGTTCAGCTATTGCCAGATCGTGTTCGCCGGGCTGCTGGGCCTGGTGATCTACGGCCAGGTGCCGGACAGCGCCAGCTTGCTGGGGATCGCGATCATCTGCGTGAGCGGGCTGGGGGCAGCGTGGATGCAGCGCAGCAAGTGAAGCGCCGCACCGCTAGCGGCCTTGCTCACCCTTCGGCAAGCGCCGATACAGTGGGCGCGGTGTGCTCGGGTCGAGTTCGGTGAGCAGGCTGCCGGCCAGCACGAACCCTGAACGTTGCGCCAGCCGCTGGCTGGCCTGGTTGTCGATGTCGGTGGTCAGCCACACCGGCGTGTCGAGCGTATCCAGCAGGCCGACCAGCGCTTCGCGCATCAGGCCCTGGCCACTGCTGGCCTGGCTCGCCCAGTAGCCCACTTCATACTCGCCATTGCCGGGACGCAGGCCGATGCAACCGAGCACGGCATCGCCGTCCGGTTTCAGCACGAAGAAGCGCTTTTCCGCCGCAGGGTCGAGGAACTCGCGAGCACTTGCCTGCAGGCTTTCGCGCACTTCGTCCAGCGTCCAGTCAGGTTTGGCCCAGGCCAGAAAGGGCTCGTGCAGGCTGTAGCTGTCGAGCAGGGCCTGCAGCACCTGTGCGGCCAGTGCCGGGTCGGGGCGTACCAGGCGGGTACGTGGAGTGGAAAGGGTGCGGGGCAGAGTGGGGTAGGGCATGGGCCTTCCTGGCGTTGTCTGTCGGGTAAGTCTCCTAATCATAGAGGGGATTGACCGTGCCTGGCAGTGCGTGATTTGCTCGGGACCCCCCATCATCCCAGGGAAGTGAAGGATCGCCATGCCCGACTACAAGCTGCATTGCTTCGCCGAATCCGGCAACGCCTACAAAGCCGCCCTCATGCTCGAACTCACCGGCCAGGACTGGCAGCCGGTCTTCGTCGACTTCTTCAACGGCCAGACCCGCGGCCAGGAGTGGCGTGACGAGGTCAATGAGCAAGGCGAGGTGCCGGTACTGGAACACGCGGGGCAGAAACTGACCCAGTCAGCGCTGATCCTCGAATACCTGGCTGAACGCACCGGCCAGTTCGGCCCGCGTGACGACGCCGAGAAGCGCGAGATCTGGCGCTGGATGCTATTCGATAACCATAAATTCACCAGCTACTACGCGGCGCTGCGCTTTCTGCTGTGCCTGAAGAAGACGGGTGAAACGGACGTGACCGGTTTTCTGCGCGAACGCGCCACGGCGGCCTACCGTATTGTCGATGCACACTTGGCGAAGACGCCGTTCATGGTCGGCGGGCGCTTGACCATCGCGGACCTGTCGTTGGCGGGGTATGTGTTCATGCCGGAGGACACCGGCATCGTGTTGACCGAGTTCAGCCATATCGAGGCGTGGAAACAGCGGATTCAGGCGCTGCAGGGGTGGAAGCACCCCTATGAGCTGATGCCTCGGACGGCTTGATTGCGCAGGGGCCTCATCGCCGGCAAGCCGGCTCCCACAGGTACAGCGCAGCCCTCGGGATGTGCGCCGACCCTGTGGGAGCCGGCTTGCCGGCGATGAGGCCATCGAGCCAACCGACCTGTCAGTACCTCACTTCAACCCCCACATACGCCCCGATCCCGTCCCCCGGCCAGAACGACGCGGTGTCCTGCCCCCGCGCGTTGTACACCGGCGTCACCGCCGTCACGTAGGCCTTGTTGGCCAGGTTCTTCAGATCCAGCGAAACCTTCCAGTTGCCCTTCGGCGCCTCATACCCCAGGTTCGCGCCCCAGATGGTGTACGACGGCGCATACAGGCTGTTGGCATAGTCCACCGCCGTGCGCGACGCCGACTGCACGTTCACCCCGGTGTACCAGCCACTGTGGTCCTGGTACTGCAGCTCGCCCTGGTAGATGTGCTTGGGCACGCCCGGCAGCTGGTTGTCGCCGAAGGTGTCGTCATGCCGGTAGTAGAAGTCGTTGTAGGTGTACACCTGGCGCCAGCGCACCAGGTCGCCCTGGGGGTTCTCCCACAGGCGGGTATTCAAGCCCGCTTCGACGCCTTGGTGGATCGTCGGCGAGGCGTTGAACGCACCGGTGACCGCCGCCGAGCTGGACGTCGCCGGGATGATCTGCACGTTCAGCAGCTCGTCATGAATCCATGAACGGTAGAGCGCCAGGCTGCCGTCGAAGATGCCGTGCGAGCCCTTGATGCCGACCTCGAAGGTGTTGGCCTTCTGCTCCACCAACGGGCGGATGTACGGCAAGGTCGGGCCGGAGCCGGAGTACTCCCACGAGGCAGGCGGGTCGATGCTGCGGCTGAAGTTGGTGAACACCTGCAGGTTCGGGTTGAACTCGTAGCGCAGGCCGATGCGCGGGGCGACGCTCCAGTTGTCGTAGTCCACGTGCTGCGGGAAGGTGGTGGTGTTGCGGTTGACCGCGTGGTCGATGTCGACCTTGCGCCGCACGTTGATGAACGACACACCGCTGGTGAGCCACAGGTTGTCGACCAGGTTGAGGTCGTTGCCCAGGGCGATCACCCGGTCGAAGGAGTCCTGGTAGTCGACCTTCTTCAGCGACACCTTGTCATCGTTGGCCGAGTTCACCCCGCCGCGCAAATGCTGGGTGGAGGTGAAGGCGATGTTGCTGCGGCTCTCAAGGCCGAACAGCGAGTCGACGCGGTCATAGCCCAGCAGCAGGCCCAGGTCATGCCAGTCCCAGTAGCTGGGGTTGCTCGGGCTGCGCGGGCTGTTGGTGTGGCGGTAGTCGTGGTACGACGCGCCGAAGGTCAGGCGGGCATCGTCGTCGAAGGTGTAGGTGGTCTTGCTGCCCACCCAGATGCTCCCGGGGCGGCGCGCGCCGGCACCGCTGCTCTCGGCCGTGGCGCTGGCGCGGCGGGGGTGGTGCAGGGCGTTGTCCAGGGTGGTGGCGCTGGGGTCGTTGTGGGTTTCGTCGCGGTAACGCAGCAGCAGGCGGGTTTCCAGTTTCGGGCTGAAGCGGTAGCCGGCGTTGGCGACGATGCCGGAGCTCTTCGCCAGGCTGTAGTCGCGGTAGCCTTCGTTGCGGTAGTTGTCGGCCTGCAGGTAGTAGTCCAGGTCGCCTTCGACGCCGCCGTAGCTGATGGTCTGCTTCTGGTAGTGGTAGCTGCCGGCCTCGGCGCGCAGGCGCAGGCCCGGGGCGCTGTAGCCGCTGTGGTTGACGAAGTTGACCGCGCCGCCGAGGGTCAGCGCGCCGTACTGGAAGGCGTTGGCCCCGCGCAGGATCTCGGTGTAGTTCACGCCGGCGGCGTTGAGGAATTCGTAGGGGGTGCCGCCTGGGCCGGTCAGTGGCAGGCCGTCGAAGAGGAACTTGATGCCTTCGCGGAAGTAGCCCGGCGAGGTGTTGGCGCCGGAGCCACGGATCGAGATCTTGGCGGCGTCGTTGCCGCCGGTGGATTGCACGAACACCCCGGGCTGGTAGGCGAGGGTGTCCTGCAGGGTGGCGGTGCGGCCCTTGGCGACTTCTTCGCTGTCGACCACGCTGGTGCCGCCGGGCACCTCGGCCAGGGCGCTGGCGGCCTGTTGTACTTCGCTCTGCTTGGCGCCCTGCACGGTCACCGTGCCGAGGGTCTGGTCAGCCGCTGAAACCGTGAACGGGGCCAGCAGGGCCGTAGCGGCTGTGGCCAGGGCGGCGTGGCGGATGGCCAGGCGCAGTGGATGGGGTTGGATCGCACGCATCGTTGTATTCCTTGAAAGTCATCGTAGGTACCTCGGCGTTCTATGGGCATAGTCAGGCCTGTCGAAAACAGTAAGAGCAGTTTCTGTGCCAGCTGGCAAAGTGCCGGAAGTTAGGGGGATGGCCGCAAGTTCTAACTTGAATGTTGAACGGAATAACAACTTTTGTTGTGTCGCTGTTGTAAGTCAAACAGTACCGGTTCTATATAAATATCCATTCTGTCTGTGGGAGCGGGCTTGTCCCGCGAACACCGGCAAAGCCGGTGCCATCCTCCGCGGTGCTTGTTTCGCGGGGCAAGCCCGCTCCCACAGGGGGCCGCGGTGCGGCGGCTGTTTGTATCGCAACAGTGGATGAGCAGTTTGTTCAGTTGTAATGCGATCAATACCGAGTTGGCGTAGTAAATACGCGGGCAACAAGCTGGCACGACAACTGCAATACCCCTTCTGGCATCAAAGGCAATTGGCCTTATAGAGAAGGGAGTCGCTGCATTCGATGAATCATTTCATTCAGCCATGGTTGTTGGGCAGCGCTTTATTTATTGCCGCCTGCTCGCCAGCCACGCCACCGCAGACCCCTGGCACGCTCAAGGGCGAATCCGTGACCGAGGTGAGCGGCGTGATGCGCTACCCGGCCAGCGACTTCGTCGAGCAACGCCTGGGCGAGCGGGGCGGCACCTTGCGCGTGTCCGCCTCGAGCGACGCCGGCAGCTTCGATATCCATGCCCAGTCCAACGGCAACATGCAGTGGTTGGGTCGCATCCTCTTCGATTGCCTGGTGTATCAGGCCGAGGACGGCACCCTCACGCCGTGGCTGGCCAAAAGCTGGGACATCAGCCCCGACGGCCTGACCTACACCTTCCACCTGCGTGACGATGTCACTTTCAGCGACGGCGAACGCTTCGATGCCGAAGCGGTACGGGTCAACCTGGAGCACATGCGCGACCCGAAGACCAAGTCGCCGCTGGCCGCCGCCTACATCGCCCCGTACTTGCAGGGCCGGGTAGTCGACGACTTCACCTTCGAGGCGACCCTGCGCACCCCCTACGCGCCGTTTCTCGATGTGCTGTCGCAAGCCTGGCTGGGCATGATCTCGCCCCGACAGATCCTCGATGCGCCCAAGAGCATCGCCAGCCAGCCCATCGGCACCGGCCCGTTCGTGCTGACCGGCTGGGTGCGCGACCAGGGCGCCAGTTTCGCTCGCCGGTCTGGCTACCACTGGGCGCCGCCCGCCATCGGCCACCCAGGCGAGGCTTACCTGGACGGCATCGAGCTGAGCTACGTGCCCGAAGCGATGATCCGCTACACCTCGCTGGAAGCCGCCGACAGCGACATGGCCCTGGACGCCCCCGCGCAGAACGCCGCGGCGATCCGTGCCAACCCGGCGCTGACCCTGCGCAACCGCATCCGCAAGGGCAACCCCGCGCGCAGCATCACCTTCAACGTCGAGCGCGCACCATTCGACGATGTACAGGTCCGCCAGGCAGTGGCCAAGGCCATCGACCGTGAGGGCCTGGCCTGGATCTCCGGCTTCGGCGAGTACCTGGCCAAGGGCGACTTCCTCGCCGTCAACACCCCCGGCTACGACCCGGTGGCCCGCGATGCCCTGGCCTTCGACCCGACCGCCGCCGGCCGCCTGCTCGATGCCGCCGGCTGGACCGGTCGCGACAGCCAGGGTTTCCGGACCCGTGACGGGCAGCGCCTGGGCGCCACTTTGCTGACCTACGACAACCCGGCGTTCCCGGCCAACGTCTCGGTCGCCGCCCAGGCCGACCTGCGCAAGGTCGGCTTCGACCTGCAGATCGAGCTGCTGCCGATCACGCGGGTCATGGCCCTGCGCTACGCCGGCGACTTCGATGCCATCGGCGGCGGCTACTGGCACACCAATACCGCCGACGGCCTGTACATCCTCTACCACAGCCAGTCGATCCCCAGCGCGCGAATGATCGGCCAGAACGTCGGGCATTTTCGCGACGCCAGCCTCGACCAGCTGCTCGGCGACGCCCGCCGCAGCACCGACCCGGCCCAGCGCCGCGCGTTGTACCGCCAGGCCCAGCAACGCCTGGCCGAGACCGTGCCGGCAGTGCCGTCGGTGGAGAGCCAGATGCTGCTGGCCTACCGCAACGCAGTCGGCGGCGTGCTGTTCGACGGCTCGCACAACGTTCCCCTGTTCACCAGCGTGTGGCTGGCAAAGGAGCAACCATGAAGCTGCTGGCAACCCTGCTGCGTCGCCTGCGCGACGGCGTGATCGTGCTCTGGGCGGCGGCCAGCCTGACCTTCCTCGGCGTGCAGTACAGCGGCGGCGATACCGCCCTGGCGATCCTCGGCGGCCCGGATGCCATGCCGACCCCCGAGATGCTCGCCCAGGTGCGCGCCGAATATGGCCTCGACCAGCCGCTGTGGGTGCAGTACGGCCACTACCTGGCACGCCTGGCCAACGCCGACCTGGGCGAGTCGTACCGGCTGCGCATTCCGGTCGGCCAGGCGATTGCCGAGCAGCTCGGCGCAACCCTGGCCCTGGCCAGCAGCGCAGCCGTGCTGGCGGTGCTGATCGCCCTGGCCTCGGCACTGCTCACCGCCAACCGTGGCCGACGCCTGCGGGCGCTGGTGTCGGGGATCGAGCTGGTGCTGTCGTCGGCGCCCAACTTCGTCATCGGCACGCTGTTGCTGCTGGCGTTCGCCTTCCACTTTCACCTGCTGCCGCCGTCCGGCTCGCGCGGCTGGCGCTCGCTGGTGTTGCCGAGCCTGGCCCTGGCGCTGCCGATAGCGGCGGTGCTGGCCCAGGTGTTGCGCCAGTCGCTGGAGCAGGTGCTGGAACAGCCCTTCATCACCCAGGCCCGCGCCCGCGGCATGTCCGACACCGCCGTGCGCCTGCGCCATGCCTTGCGCCACGCCCTGGTGCCGCTGGTGACCCTGGCCGGCTTCGTCTTCGCCAGCCTGCTCGGTGGCGCGGTGGTGCTGGAGCTGCTGTTCGGCCGCCAGGGCATCGGCCGGCTGATGCTCGACGCCACCGCCAACAAGGACGTGCCGCTGGTGCTCGGCGTGACCCTGCTGGCGGCCGCCCTCTACGTGCTGGTCAACCTGCTGGTGGACCTGGCGACCCAGGCCATCGACCCGCGCACCACGCGCCCCTGAATTCACGAGAAAGGAACTGTCATGAGTCAAACCCCGATTACCGACGCCGAACTGGATGCGCATTTTGCGCCGATCTACGCCCGCATCGCCGAAGGTGCGGTGGCCCGCGAGCAACAACGCACCCTGGCCCACGAGCCGGTGGCCTGGCTGCGTGAAGCCGGCTTCGGCGCCGTGCGCGTGCCGCGCAGCCATGGCGGCCTCGGCGCCACCTTGCCTCAGTTGCTGCGCCAACTGGTGCGCCTGGGCCAGGCCGACTCCAACCTGCCGCAGATCTTCCGTGCCCACTTCGGTTTCGTCGAAGGGCGGCTGTCGTCCAACGACGCCGCCTCCCAGGATTACTGGTTCGCACGTGTGGTGGCCGGCGAGTTGTGGGGCGCAGCCATGGCCGAGCGCACCGACAGCACCGGCAACACCGTGCAACTGAGCGACGGCGACGATGGCTACCGGCTGGACGGCGAGAAGTACTACTGCACCGGCACGCTGTACGCCGACTGGGTGGCGGCGGTGGCCAACCACGGCGATGACTTCGTCAGCCTGGCGGTGCCGACGCGGGCGCCGGGGGTGGAGCGGGAGGATGACTGGGACGGTTTCGGCCAGCGCCTGACCGGCAGCGGCACCACGCGCTTCACCCAGGTGCGCGTGCAAGCCGAGCACCTGCTGCGCCGCTTCGCCAAGGGCGAGTTGCGCGCCGAGTCGTACCTCACCGCGTTCTACCAGGCGGTGCACCTGGCCACCCTGGCGGGCATCGGCCGCGCGGTGCTGGCCGATGCGGTGGCCTTCGTCCAGGGCCGTACACGCACCTTTGGCGTGCCGGGCCAGTCGCAACCTGCCGAGGACCCGTTGGTACAGGCCGTGGTTGGCCGCTTGGCCAGCCTGGCCTTCGCCGCCGAGGCGCAGGTCAGCGCCGTGGGCCAGAGCCTGCAGGCAGTGTTCGAGGCCGGCCAGGCGGGCGAGGTGCCCGAGCAGCTGTACACCGATGCCGAGATCCACACCTTCCAGGCCCAGCAGATCGTCCTGCCGCAGGTACTGGAGGCCAGCACCTTGCTCTTCGAAGTCGGCGGCGCCTCGGCCACTAGCAGCGCCCGCAGCCTCGACCGCCACTGGCGCAACGCCCGCACCCTGGCCTCGCACAACCCAGCGATCCAGCGCGAACAGGCGCTGGGCAACTACTACCTCAACGGCATCAGCCCGGCCCAGGCCTGGCGTGCCCGCCATGCCGCCGCCAGCGAAGGGCAGGGCAGCGGCGACGAAGCCAGCGCGGTCTGATCAGGAGAACCACCATGAGCACCAAACAGATGAGCCTGGGCATGAACATCCTCGGCTTCGGTTCGCACTCGGGCGCCTGGCGCCAGGGTGAGGCGGCGATCGATGCCTACATCGACGTCAACTACTACCGCGACATCGCCAAGCTGTCCGAGCGTGGCTGTCTGGACGCGATCTTCCTCGCCGACGGCCCGGCGCTGCCGCCGGATGTGTCCGCCCAGCCGGGCGGGCGCCTGGAGCCGACCGTACTGCTGACCGCCGTGGCCGCGGCCACCGAGCGCATCGGCGTGATCGCCACCTGCTCCAGCACCTACAACGAGCCGTTCAACCTGGCCCGGCGCATCGCCTCGCTGGACCATATCAGCGGTGGTCGCGCGGCCTGGAACGTGGTCACCAATGCCGGTGACGCAGCGGCGCAGAACTTCGGCCTGACCGGTGCGCCGCTGCATGTGGACCGCTACGGGCGTGCCGAGGAGTTCGTCGACGTGACCCTGAAGCTGTGGGACAGCTGGGAAGACGACGCGATCATCGGTGACCGCGCCGCCGGGCGTTTCGCCGACCCGCGCAAGGTCCACACCCTGGACTTCAAGGGCAAGCATTTTCAGGTGCGCGGCCCGCTGAACCTGCCACGTTCGCCCCAGGGCAGGCCGGTGCTGGTGCAGGCCGGTTCTTCCGAAGGCGGCAAGGCGCTGGGCTCGCGCTATGCCGATGCGATCTTCACTACCCAGACCACCCTGGCTGACGGCCAGGCCTTCTACCGCGAGATGAAGGCCCGGGCGAAGGCATGGGGGCGCAACCCCGAGCACCTGAAGATCATGCCGGGGTTGTCGACGGTGATCGCCAGCACCGAGGCCGAGGCCCATGCCCGCTTCGACGAACTCAATGCCTGGCATGGCGAACATGGGCTGTTGCAGCAGGTGGCCGGGCGCATCGGGATCGATGCCAGCGAGCTGGACCCGGATGCGCCGCTGCCGTGGGAGCGGATTGGTGCGGTAGCGGATTTCGAGCGCGGCTCGCATGGGTTTCTGGAGGCCCAGTTGAACCTGGCGCGCAGCGAGAACCTGAGCATTCGCCAGCTGTCGCGGCGGATTCTGGTGGGGCATCGGTTGGCCGTGGGCACGCCGGAGCAGGTGGCCGACACCCTGGCCGAATGGTTCCTGGCGGGGGCGGGGGATGGCTTCAACATCATGCCCGACATGTTCCCGTCGGGGGCTCGGGTGTTCGTCGAGGAGGTGGTGCCGTTGCTGCAGAAGCGGGGGTTGTTCAGGACCGAGTACAGCGGCACGACCTTGCGCGAGCACCTGGGCTTGCCCAGGGCGGTGAACCAGTTTTCCGAGGCTCGGCGCGAGATCGCGTCGGTTGTTTGAGGGGGTGCTTTGCACCCCATTCGCGGGACAAGCCCGCTCCCACAGGTACCCCACAGGTCTCAAGGTCGAGGTAATCCTCTGGGAGCGGGCTTGTCCCGCGAATGGGCTGCAAAGCAGCCCCAAATTCCCATCCCCAACCCAATACCCAAGGACCCACCCCCATGCACTACCGCCGCCTAGGCCACACCGATCTCCAAGTCAGCCTCCTCAGCCTCGGCACCATGACCTGGGGCCACCAGAACACCGAACATGACGCCCACCAGCAACTGGACGCCGCCATCGCCGCCGGCATCAACTTCATCGACACCGCCGAGATGTACCCCACGCCCACCCGCGCCGAAACCTGGACCACCACCGAGCGTTACATCGGCACCTGGATCAAAGCCCGTGGCAACCGCGACAAGCTCCTGCTGGCCAGCAAGATCGCCGGCCCCTCCCGCGAGCCCGGTGCCCAGGCGCACATCCGCGATGGCCTGTCGCACCACGACCGCAAGAACATCGTCGCCGCCCTGGAAGGCAGCCTGCGCCGCCTGCAGACCGATTACCTGGACCTGTACCAGCTGCACTGGCCCGACCGCACCAGCAACTTCTTCGGCATCCGCGAGTACCCCTACGCCGACGACCACCCGGAAACGGCGGCCATCGAAGAAACCCTGGCGGTGCTCGACGAGCAGGTCAAGGCTGGCAAGGTTCGCCATATCGGCGTGTCCAACGAAACCCCGTGGGGTGTGGCGCAGTTCCTGCGCCACAGCGAAGACCGGGGCCTGGCGCGCATCGCCAGCATCCAGAACCCCTACAGCCTGCTCAACCGCCTGTACGAGAACGGCCTGTCGGAGTTCAGCCACCGCGAGGGTGTCAGCCTGCTGGCCTACTCGCCGCTGGCCTTCGGCGCGCTGACCGGCAAGTACCTGAACGGCGCACGGCCCGAGGGCTCGCGGTTGTCATCGGTGTACCGCACGTTCAACCGCTATGGCAGCGAGGAGGCCAACAGCGCCATTGCCAGCTATGTGCAGATTGCCCGCGAGCATGGCCTGACCCCGGCGCAACTGGCCCTGGCCTTCGTCATCCGCCAGCCGTTCGTGGCCAGCGCGATCACCGGGCAGACCACCTTGCTGCAGCTGCAGGAAAACCTCGGTGCGCTGGAGGTGCAACTCGGTGACGAGGTGCTGGCCGAGATTCAGGCCGTGCATCGGCGCATTCCCAACCCATCGCCATGAGCTGAATGGCAAGGGCTTTGCCCTTGTTCGCGGGACAAGCCCGCTCCCACAAGAGATCCACAGATTTCAGCCTTGAGGCAGATCCACAGATTTCAGCCTTGAGGTGATCCTGTGGGAGCGGGCTTGCCCCGCGAAAGGGCCGGAACAGCCAACATGAGAAGGACCGATATGACCGCAACCGTTCTCACACCCGTGACCTTGTCCAGCCACTCCAGATGGCTGGCGCGGCCCGGTTTGTACCTGGCCTGGGCGATACTTGGCGTCCTGCTGCTGGCAGTCATCTTCCCCGGCTGGCTGGCCCCCACCGACCCCCTGGCCGCCGACGCCCGCCTGGCCTATCACCCGCCCAGCAGCGCCTTCTGGCTGGGCACCGACGAAAACGGCCGCGACGTGCTCAGCCGGCTGATCCACGGCGCCCGCCCATCGCTGCTCATCGGCCTGGCGGCGACCCTGGTCGGCCTTGGCCTGGGCACACTGCTCGGCCTGCTCGCCGGCCTGGCCCCCGCCTGGCTGGACAACCTGCTGATGCGCGGCGTCGACGTCCTGCTGGCCTTCCCCGACCTGCTGCTGGCGCTGGTGATCATCACCCTGTTCGGCCAGGGCACCAGCAACCTGATCCTCGCCGTGGGTATCGCCTCGGTGCCCCGTTACGCGCGACTGGTGCGGGCCCAGACCCTGACCATCCGCCACGCCGGCTTCGTCGAGGCGGCGCTGACCCTGGGCCGCCGACCGCTGGCCGTGGTGCTCGGGCATGTCCTGCCCAATGCCGTGCAGCCGGTGCTGATCCTTGCCTGCATTGGCCTGGGCGGGTCGATCACCGCCGCCGCCGCATTGAGCTTCCTCGGCTTCGGCGCGCCACCGCCCGCCGCCGAGTGGGGGGCGATGATGGCCGTGGCCCGCAACTTCATGGCCAACGCCCCCTGGCTGATGGCCTGGCCGGCGCTGGCAATCACCTTGACCGTTATTTCCATCACCGTCATCGGCCGTGACTGGCTGCGGCGCAGCGAGGGCAGACGCGCATGAACAGCTTTGAAAAGAAGGGACCGCTGGTGGACATCCGTGACCTGCGGGTGAGTTTCAACGGGGTGCCCGTGGTGCACGGCGTAAGCCTGCAGTTGCACGCCGGGCAGTGCCTGGCGCTGGTCGGCGAATCGGGCTCGGGCAAGAGCGTCACGGCGCGCAGCCTGGTCGGCCTGACCGGGCAGGGCGCACAAGTGCAGGCGCAACGCTTGGCCTTCGCCGGGCGGGATCTGCTCGGCGTCGACGAAGCCACCTGGCAGCGCTTGCGCGGCGGGCACATCGGCTTCGTCATGCAGGATGCGCTGGGGTCGCTCGACCCGCTGCGCCGGGTGGGCGCCGAGATCGAGGAGCCATTGCTGCTGCACACCGGCCTGGGCGCCGAACAGCGCCGCTTGCGCGTGCTCGAGTTGTTGCGCCAGGTTGGCGTGCCCGAGCCTGAGGTGCGGGCACGGCAGTATCCCTGGCAGCTGTCCGGCGGCTTGCGCCAGCGTGCCCTGATCGCCTCGGCCATCGCCTGCCAGCCACGCCTGTTGATTGCCGACGAACCGACCACGGCGCTGGATGCCACGGTGCAGGCGCAGATCCTCGAGCTGCTGGAGCAGTTGCGTGAGCGCGACAACAGCTTGCTGATGGTCAGCCATGACCTCGCGGTGGTTGCGCGCCTGGCAGATTGGGTGGCGGTGATGCGCGGCGGTGCAGTGGTGGAGCAGGGCAGTGCCGAACAGATTCTTCAGGACCCGCAGGACCCCTACACACAACGCCTGCTCAGTGCCGCGCGGGCGGTGCATTTCCAGCGTCCGGTGGGGCCTGCGCTGGCCCTGGTGGAGAACGCCGTGAGCGAGCAACCGGTGTTGCTGGAGGCCCGTGGCCTGGGCAAGTCGTTCAAGGGGCCGGATGGCCAGCTGCGTGAGGTACTCAAGGATGTCTCGCTGACGTTGCGCGCGGGGCAGACCTTGGGCGTGGTGGGTGAGTCCGGCTCTGGCAAGAGCACGTTAGGGCGCATCCTGCTCGGCCTGGAACGACCGGAACACGGCAGCGTGCAGTTCGATGGCGAAGACTGGCTGGGGCTGTCGGGCGAGCAGCAGCGGCTGGCACGCCAGGGCATCCAGGTGGTGTTCCAGGACCCGCTGGCTTCGTTCGACCCGCGCTTTACCGTGTTGCGCGTGTTGTCCGAGGCATTGGCCCAGGCTGGCGTGCCGCGTGGCTTGCGGCGTACCGAGGCGGCGAGGTTGCTGGAGCGGGTGCAGCTGCCAACGGCACTGCTCGACCGGCGCCCGCTGGAGCTTTCCGGTGGCCAGCGCCAGCGCATCGCCATTGCCCGCGCGCTGGCCATGAAGCCGCGGGTGCTGGTGCTGGATGAGCCGGTTTCGGCGCTGGACGTGTCGGTGCAAGCGCGGATCCTGGCGCTGCTTGCCGAGCTCAAGGCCGAGCTGAACTTGGCCTGCCTGTTCATCTCCCATGACCTGGGTGTGGTCGAGCAGGTCAGCGACCAGGTGCTGGTGATGCAGGGCGGCCGGGTGGTGGAGCAGGGCAGCGCTGCGCAGGTGCTGCGCCAGCCGCGTCATGCCTATACCCGCGCGTTGCTCGATGCCGTGCCCCACCTGCCGCCGGCGCAGCCGCGCTGGGTCAGCCGGATTGCCGTATGAGTCTGTGCCGGCCCTTTCGCGGGACAAGCCCGCTCCCACAGTTTCCAGAGTCAGTGGCGTTCCTGTGGGAGCGGGCTTGTCCCGCGAAAGGGCCGGCATTGCTGGTGCAAAATTTCAGGAGAACACCGTGACATCGACCCACCGCCTGCCCGATGGCTGGGACATCCGCCACCTGCCCGACACCCCCATGGCCTTCGTCCGCGCCTTCATCCTGCGCCACCCACTGGCCTACAGCGGCATGCTGGCCCTGCAAACCGTGTCGGTACTCTGCGCCGTCCTGGTCCCCTGGCAACTGGGCCAGATCACCCGCCTGGTCAGCCAGGGCCTGGAAGCCGCCCGCGCCGTCGACACGCTGGCCTGGCCCCTGGCCGGCTTCGCCGCGCTGCTGACCGTGGAAATGCTCAGCATGCGCCTGGCCAGCGGCCTGCACATCCACACCGTGCCCCGCCAGCGGCGCGCCGTGACCCAAGCGCTGTTCGCCTACCTGCAGCGCCATTCGCACCGCTACATCACCAGCGAGTTCGCCGGCGCCTTGGCGCACCGCATCAGCGAAGTGGCGCTGGGCACCACCCAGACCCTGGCGATCCTCATCTTCGACCTGATCCCGCTGCTGGCCACCCTGACCCTGGCGGTGGTCCTGCTGGCCACCGCCAACGCCTGGCTGGCCGCCTTCATGGGCCTGTGGGCCGTGGGCTTTCTAACCCTGTGCTGGTTCCTGGCCCGCCGCAGCCACCCCCTGGCCCGCGACTTCGCCGCCGCGCGCAGCGTCAGCACCGGCAAGGTGGTGGATGCGGTCACCAACCTCACCAACATCCGCCTGTTCGCCCGCCACCCATACGAGCATGGTTACCTGGGCCGCTTTCTCGACCGCGAGGTGGCGGCGGCGGATCGCTCGCTGGGCTACATGGAGAAGATCCGCTGGCTGCAGAATGCCTGCGGCGTGCTGCTCAAGCTCGGCATCCTGGGGCTGGCGCTGTGGCTGTGGCAGCGCGGCAGCATCGATATCGCCACCTTCGTCACTGCCACCAGCCTGTCACTGATGATCATCGCCGACGTGGCTGGCCTGTCGCGCCGTTTGCTGGAGTTTTTCGAGGCCATGGGCAACATCGCCAACGGCGTGCGCACCCTGGTGCGTCCGCACGAGGTGCGCGATGCCAGCGAGGCGCGGGAATTGAAGGTGGAGCGCGGTGAGGTGCGGTTTGCCGACGTGACCTTCGGTTATCACTCAGGGCGGCCGATTTTCCAGGGTCTGAACCTGCATATCCCGGCTGGCCAGCGGGTGGGCTTGGTGGGCGCTTCAGGCTCGGGCAAGTCGACGCTGTTGGGGTTGCTGCTGCGTTTGTATGACGTTGATGACGGTCAGGTACTGATCGATGGGCAGGACGTGCGCACGGTCACCCAGCATTCGCTGCATGAGCAGGTTGGTTTGATCCCGCAGGAGCCAGGGCTGTTCCACCGCAGCATTCGCGAGAACATCCATTACGGTCGCCTCGATGCCGGTGACGATGCCGTGCAGGCTGCCATCGACCGGGCAGGGGCGCGGGATTTCATCGAGTCCATGGAGTTGGGGTTCGACTCGCTGGTGGGGGAGCGCGGCGTGAAGTTGTCCGGTGGCCAACGGCAGCGCATCGCGATTGCCCGGGTGTTGCTGAAGAATGCGCCAATTCTGGTGATGGACGAGGCGACGTCGAGCCTGGATTCGATTACCGAGCGGTACATTCAGGACAAGCTGGACGAGATCATGGAAGACAAGACGGTGATCGTGGTGGCGCATCGGTTGTCGACGGTGGCGCATCTGGATCGGATCGTGGTGTTCGATGATGGGCGGATTGTCGAGGATGGCAGCCATGCGCAGTTGTTGGCGCGGCGGGGGTATTACCATCGGTTGTGGAGTCGGCAGGGGGAGGTGGCTTGAGGGTTTTGAAGTGCCCGGCGGAGGGGATTTTGCGCCTATGACATCGAGCGCCGCCCGCGCGGCGCATCGCGAGCAAGCTCGCTCCTACATTTGTTGCAACGTGCCACGGTCTGTCAGGCCATGGTTGTCCGCCTTTGGCGTTCGCCGAAAAATCCAGGCGAGCCCCCGCGTCACCCCAAAATCGCGTCGTGCCACCAAGGCAGGCAACCATGGCCCATCAGACATAGGCACGTTGCAACAAATGTAGGAGCGAGCTTGCTCGCGATGCGCCGCGCGGGCGGCGCTCGATCTCATAGGCGCAAACCATCTCCTGTCGGGCATCCGAAGAAAACAGTTTCAAGTGATGTGTTGCCTGGGCTGGCCCTATCGCTGGCAAGCCAGCTCCCACGCGATCGGTGTAGGAGCTGGCTTGCCAGCGAAGAGGCCAGCCCAGGCAGCAAGAATTTCAGGGAGATCAAACAATGACCAAAGACAATACCCATTTCACGGTCGGCAAGACCACCTTCTTCCAAGGCGAAAACCGCACCCACCCCCTGTTCCGCATCGAGCCCGGCATCCCCTGCCAGAATGCCCGCGAGCAGGCCTCGGAACTGATGGGCTATGTGCGCGAACTGACCATCATCGGCCTGATGGAAGAGAAGCCCATGATGATCTGGGCATCGCACTACCTGAGCGCGATGGCCAAGGCGCTGATGGATGATGCCGAGCTGGGCATGATGCACTGAGGGGCTGTCTTGATTGGGAGCTATAGCCAGTAGGTGTTCGTCGTGAGAGTTGCAGCGGGCTTGAGATCGAGCGCCGCCCGCGCGGCGCATCGCGAGCAAGCTCGCTCCTACATTTGTTGCAACGTACCTATGCCTGATAGGCCATGGTCGCCAGCCTTGTTGGTACGACGCGATTTTTTGGTTGGCACCGATGCCCACCTTCATTTTTCGCCGGGCGCCAAAAGGCGGACAACCATGGCCTGACAGACCGTGGCACGTTGCAACAAATGTAGGAGCGAGCTTGCTCGCGATGCGCCGCGCGGGCGGCGCTCGATCTCATACCCGCTGCAACCCTAACGGCGAACACTTGGCCCCTAAAAAAAACTGTTGCCCTACCAACACCCCCCACACACTTTGCCCTCGCACCAGCACCACCTACCCGCCAAACCCCAACAAAATCAAACCCTTGAACCCGGCACAACTCCTGCAACAGGCCTACCAAAGCCCAGTCCCCGCAGGAGCGCCCTTGAACCGACCCATCTCCCCCCTGATCCCGCTCTGCGCCGCGCTGGCCCTGATCGGCTGCGAACGCACCGAGCAGCACACGGCGCAAATCACCCAGCCGCAACACGGCGGCACCCTGGTCTACGCCACCGACCGTGAACCCACCTGCCTGGACCCACACGTGGCCGGCGACATGCCCCAGGTGTTCGTCGCCCAGCAATACCTCGACTCGCTGGTATCGATGGACAGCAACGGCCAGATCGGCCCCTGGCTGGCGAGCCGTTGGGAAGTCTCGCCCGACGGCCTGCACTACACCTTCCACCTGCGCCGCGACGTGCACTTCACCGACGGCACGCCCTTCAATGCCGAAGCGGTGAAAGCCAACCTCGACCACATGGCCAACCCCAAGACCCAGTCCAGCACTGCCGGCGGTTACATTCGCCAATACCGAGGCACCGAGGTCCTGGACAACTACACCGCACGGGTCACCCTGGCCACCCCTTACGCCGCCTTCCTCGAAGTCCTGGCCCAGGGCTTTCTCGGCATCCAGTCGCCCACCGCGCTCACCCGCAGCCGCGACGAAAACTGCGAAAGCCCAGTCGGCAGCGGGCCGTTCAAGGTGGTGCGCTGGGACCGGCAGAATCAGGTCGAACTGGTGCGCAACCCGGACTACAACTGGGCACCGCCAACCGCGCAGCACCAGGGCCCTGCCTACCTCGATCGGATCGTCTGGAAGTTCATCCAGGAACCGTCGGTGCGCTTCGCCTCGCTGCAGGCCGGCGAAGTGGACGTGATCGAGACGCTGCCACCGGAGTCCCACGAGGCGGCGCGGCGCAACCCGGATGTCGACCTGATCATCGCCCAGCGCCCCGGCAACCCCACCAATGGCACCTTCAACCTGCGCCGCGCGCCGTTCGACGATATCCGCGTGCGCGAGGCCTTCGTGCGCAGCGCCGATGTCGACGGCGCGCTCAAGAGCGTGTACTTCGGCGAGTTCCCCCGCGCTGGTGGCCCGCTCAGCGTGGCCACGCCGTTCTACAGCGGCGACTTCGAGGGCAATCAGGACTACGACCCGGCGCGCGCCGCCAAGCTGCTCGACGAAGCCGGCTGGACCGGCCGCGACAGCGAGGGCTACCGGACCAGGAACGGCCAGCGCCTGCGCGCCGTCGTGCTGATCGGCGCGCGCACGCCGCCCTCGGAGCTGACCCTCTGGGAGCAGGTCCAGGCCACCACCCGCCAGGCGGGCCTGGAGCTGGTGCTCGACCAGATGAGCGACGCCCAGGTCACTGCGCGCCAGGCCGCCTGGGACTACGACATCCGCATCGGTTACTGGAACACCAATACCCCCGACGTGCTGCGCATCATCTTCACCACCGCGTTCGTGCAGCCGGCCGGTGTCGGTGGCTACCACCAGAACTCCTCCGGCTACGCCGACCCGACCTTCGACGCGCTGCTCGACAGCGCCCTGGCCACCCAGGACGCCGACCTGCGCCGCCAGCGCTACCAGCAGGCGCAGCAACAGGCGGCGGCGCAGTACCTGCAACTCACCACTTACCCGCAAAGCACCCGCCTGGGCATCTACAAGACAGCCCACGGCGTGCGCCTGGAGCCTTCGCTGGCGGTGACCTACCTCTATGACGCATGGGTGAACAAATGAGTACGACTGCGCTTGCCGTGACCGACCCGCGCCGCGAACGCCTGGCCGCCCTGGGCCGACGCGCCGCCATCCGCCTTGGCGGTGGCGTGCTGGTGCTGTGGGCGGTGGCGACCCTGACCTTCTTCGCCCTGCGTCTGATGCCGGGCGACCCGGTGCTGGCGATTCTCGGCGGCCCCAGTGGCAACCCGACGCCGGAAGCGATCGAGGCCGCACGCCAGGAATACGGCCTCGACAAGCCACTGGCGGTGCAATACCTGTTCTACCTCGGCCGCCTGCTGCAAGGCGACCTCGGCGTGTCCTATTCGCAGCACCTGCCGGTGACCCGTGTGCTGGCCGAGCAGGGCGGGGCGACCCTGGAGCTGACCCTCGCGGCCCTGGTGCTGGCGTGGCTGCTGGTACTTTTGCTGACCGTGGTCACTGCCGGGCGCGGCAGGCTGGTCGGTGGCATCGCCTCGTTGGCCGAAACCCTCAGCGCCGCGCTGCCGCATTTCTGGCTCGGCGTGGTGCTGCTGGCGGTGTTCGCCTTCGGCCTGCGCTGGTTCCCGCCAGCGGGCAGCGACAGCTTCGCAAGCCTGGTGCTGCCGGCGTTCTCGCTGGCCATTCCGTTGGCCGGTTTCATCGCCCAGGTCACCCGCGAATCGCTGGAACTGACCCTCGAACAACCCTTCGTGCTCACGGCCCGCACCCGTGGCCTGAGCGACCTGGCGGTGCGCTTCCGGCATGCCCTGCGCCATGCCTTGCTGCCGGGCGTGTCGCTGTCGGGTTGGGCCATCGGTGCGCTGATCAGCGGCGCGGTGGTGTGCGAGGTGATCTTCTCGCGCAAGGGCGTCGGCCGTCAGCTGTACCAGGCGGTGCAGGCCCAGGACCTGCCGCTGGTGATCGGCATCAGCCTGGTGGTAGCGGCCGGCTATGTGCTGGCAAACATTCTGGTCGACCTGCTGTATCAGTGGATCGACCCTCGGCAACAGGAGGCCGCAGCATGACTGACCTGACCCTCGACCGGGCGCTTGCGCCGCAGCGCCGGCAACGGCATCTGAAACTGCCACCGCTGGGTGCCAGCCTGGCCATCCTGTTCCTCTTCGCTTTGCTGCTGGCAGCCCTGGCGCCGGGGTTGTTCACCCGTATCGACCCGTTGGCCATCGTCCCGCGTGATGCCTTCCAGCCGCCGAGCTGGGCGCACTGGCTGGGCACCGACCAGTCGGGCCGCGACATCTTTGCGCGGATCATCCATGGGGCGCGGCAGAGCCTGCTGATCGGCGTGGCGGCCACGGCCATTTCCATGGCCATCGCCATCACCCTGGGCTTGCTCGGTGGCCTCGGCGGCGCACGGGTAGACCGGGCGGTGGGCTGGCTGCTGGAGGTGCTGTTCGCCTTCCCCAGCCTGGTGCTCGCGCTGCTGTTCGTGGCGGTGTTCGGCAGCGGCGTCGGCCCGCTGATCGTCGCCACCGGGCTGGGTGGCGCACCGGGTTATGCGCGCATGATTCGCGGCCAGGTGCTGGCGGTGCGCAATGCCGGCTACATCGAAGCGGCGCGGGCGCTGGGCCACCCGACTTCACGCATCGTGTTGCGCCAGCTGTTGCCCAACGCCATGAGGCCGCTGCTGGTGACCCTGACCATGGGCGTCGGCCAGGCCATCGTCTGGGCCTCGGCACTGAGCTTCCTCGGCCTGGGTGCACGCCCACCTGCGCCGGAGTGGGGGACCATGCTATCGATGGGCCGCGACTTCATCGCCAATGCCTGGTGGCTGACCTTCTTCCCCGGCCTGTTCATCGTGCTCACCACCCTGGCCACCACCGTGACTGGCCGCTATATCCAACAACGCCTGGAGGGCCGTCTGCCATGACTGACAAGACCTTGATCGTCGACGGACTGAACGTCGCCTTCGATGGGCACAGCGTGGTGCGCGACCTGTCGTTCACCTTGTCCCCGGGCCGCTGCGTGGCCTTGGTGGGCGAGTCGGGCTCGGGCAAGAGCGTCAGCGCCCGCAGCCTGGTCGGCCTGGCAGGCGCCAAGGCGCAGGTCAGCGCGCGCCAGCTGCGCTTTGGCGCGCATGACCTGCTCGACCTGAGCGAGCGCCAATGGCGAACGGTACGCGGCAAGGACATCGGCTTCGTGCTGCAGGATGCGCTGGTGTCGCTCGACCCGCTGCGGCCGGTGGGCAAGGAAATTCTCGAAGTGCTGCAGGCTCACCAGTACGGCGACCGCCACACCCGGGCGGCGCGGGTGCACGCGTTGCTGGAGCGGGTAGGTGTGCCCGAGGTCGAGCTGCGTGCGCGCCAGCGACCCGGGCAGTTGTCTGGCGGCCTTCGTCAGCGGGCGCTGATTGCCAGTGCCCTGGCGCTCGACCCCGCGCTGGTGATTGCCGATGAGCCCACCACCGCGCTGGATGCCACGGTGCAGGCGCAGATTCTGGAAGTGTTCCAGCAGATCAAGGCCCGTGGCGCCTCGCTGCTGATCATCAGCCACGACCTGGCGGTGGTCGCGCAACTGGCCGACGAGGTGGTGGTGCTGCGCCACGGCGAGGTGGTGGAGCAGGGGCCGATGCAGCAGGTGCTGCGCCAGCCACGCCATCCTTACACCCAGGCGCTGTTGGCGGCGGTGCCGGCCGAGCACCCGCGCGGCAGTCGGCTGTCACCGGAGCGGGCGGGCGTGCGCCGCGAGCCACGCCCGCGCCTGCACAGCGACGTGCTGCTCGAAGGCCGCGGCCTGGGCAAGCGCTACCTCGGCCCGGACGGGTTGTTGCGGCAGGTGGTGCAGGGTGTCGACTTCACCCTGCGCGGCGGCCGCACCTTGGGCATTGTCGGCGAGTCCGGTTCGGGCAAGACCACCGTGGCGCGCATCGCCCTCGGCCTGCTGCAGCCCGACCAGGGCGAAGTGCTGTATCGCGGCCAGCCCTGGAACCGTCCGGGCAATGCCGTGAGTGAGGCCGTGCGCAGGCCGTTGCGCCGGGAGATCAGCGTGATCTACCAGGACCCGCTGGGCTCGTTCGACCCGCGCTGGAGCGTGGCGCAGATCCTCGACGACGCCTTGCAGGTGGCGGGGATCGAAGCTGCGGCCAGGCCGGCGCGCATCGCCGTGCTGCTCAACCAGGTGCGCCTGCCGCCGGCGCTGGCGCAGCGCCGGCCCTTGCAATTGTCTGGCGGCCAGCGCCAGCGGGTGGCGATCGCCCGGGCGATTGCCAGCGAGCCGAGGGTGATCATCTGTGACGAACCGGTCTCGGCCCTGGATGTGTCGGTGCAGGCCCAGGTGCTCGACCTGCTGGCCGACCTGCAGGACGAGCTGGGGCTGGCCTACCTGTTCATTTCCCACGACCTGGGGGTGATCCGTCATGTCAGCGACGACGTGCTGGTGATGCGCCATGGCCAGGTAGTGGAGCAGGCGCCGGTCGAGCAGTTGTTCGAGCGGCCTGCGCATGAGTACACCCAGCGGCTGCTCGGCGCGGTGCCGCGCCTGCCCGGCAGCGGTGCCGAACTGGTGGTGCCGCCGCTGGATCTTTCGCACGAAGCCTTCGACCTGTTCGACGAATCACGGCTCTGGAAAATCGCGATCTGATCTGAACCCGAAAGCTTGCACACCCTCCCTCTGTGGGAGCGGGCTTGTCCCGCGAACCAGGGCGAAGCCCTGGCCATACATCTCCAGTGTTGGGGCCGGCCCCTTCGCGGGGCAAGCCCGCTCCCACAGTTGTATGAATGCTTTATCTAAAGGACTGAACCATGACCACTTTCCAACGTTTCCCCACCCAGGCCCCGGCCACCAGCGTTGCAGCACTGAAGACCCGTATCCTGGCCCTGCTCCCCGCTATCGGCGAGGGCGCTGCCCAGCGCGAGCGTGAACGCCAGCTGCCCCACGAAGCCATCGCCCAGCTCGCGGCAGCCGGGCTCTACACCGTGCGCATCCCCAAACAGTACGGCGGCCCCGGCGGCAGTGTCAGTGATGTGATCGAACTGCTGCTGCAGATCGCCTCGGTCGACTCCAACGTCGCCCAGGCCCTGCGCCCCGGCTTCGCCTTCGTCGAAGGCCTGCTGGTCTCGCGGGCCGACGGCGCCGAGCAGGAGCGCGAGCGCTGGTTCGCCCGCTACCTGGACGGCGCGGTGATCGGCAACGCCGGTTGGGAGCTGGGCGGCGCCAACGGCTCCATCGCCGCACGCCTGGTGCGCGAGGGTGAGCACTTTCGCGCCAACGGCAGCAAGTTCTACAGCACCGGCGCGCTGTTCGCCGACTACGTCAGCGCGGTGGCGCTGGACGAAGACGAACAGCCGGTGTCGTTCATCCTGCCGCGTGATCGCGAAGGCCTGGAGCTGGTCGACGACTTCGACGCCATGGGCCAGCGCCTGACCGCCAGCGGCACCACGCACCTGCGCAATGTGAAGGTCGAGGCCAGCGACATCCGCACGCGTACCGTGGAGGAGGGCAAGCGCACCCTGGTCACGCCGTTCCTGCAGCTGTTCCTCGGCACCGTGCTGGCCGGCATCGCCCGCAATGCGCTGACCGATGCCACCCGCTTCGCCCGCGAACATGCCCGCCCGATCAAGCACAGCAGCGCCAGCCGTTCGGTGGACGACCCCTATGTCGAACTGTCGGTAGGCGACATCGCCGCCCGCGCCTACGGCGCCGAGGCGCTGGTGCTCAAGGCCGCCGCGAGCATCGACAAGGCCTGGGCCGCGCAGCTGGACGAAGCGGCCGTGGAGCAGGCCGCCCTCGAAGTGGCGCAGGCCCAGTACCTGGTGGCCGAGCTTGCACTCAAGGCTGCCGAAACGCTGTTCGATGTGGGCGGCGCCTCCACCACCGGCCGCCAGCACAACCTCGACCGGCACTGGCGCAACGCCCGCACGGTGGCCAACCACAACCCGCGCCAATGGAAGGCGGCAGTGGTCGGTGCCTGGCAGCTCAAAGGCACCCAGCCGCCTGTCTCGGGGCTGTTTTGACCGCCCAGCCGGCCTTGCTGGCCGGCCATGTGCAAAGCCCCCGGGTGCCGGTGATCATCGGCGCCGCGCTGTTCATGGAGCTGCTCGACAGCACGGCGGTGATGACCGCCTTGCCGCAGATGGCCGCCGACTTCGGCGAACCGGGCCTGCGCATGAACCTGGTGGTGTCGCTGTACATGCTTGCCCTGGCGTTGTGCGTGCCGGTCAGCGGCTGGGCTGCCGAACGCTTTCGCCCGCGCCAGGTGATGCTGCTGGCGATGGGCCTGTTCACCGCGGCCTCGCTGGCCTGCGCGCTGGCCGAAACGCTGTGGCAGCTGTGCCTGGGGCGCATGCTGCAGGGCGCGGCCGGGGCGCTGATGACGCCGGTGGGGCAGGTGATCATCCTGCGCTGGTCGAGCCGCGAGCAGTTGCTCCAGGCCATGTCCTGGCTGGCCTTGCCGGCGCTGGTCGGGCCGTTGCTCGGGCCGCTGCTGGGCGGCCTGCTGGTGACGGTGCTGTCCTGGCACTGGATCTTCCTGGTCAACCTGCCGATCTGTCTGGTCGGCTGCTGGCTGATCGTGCGCCATGTGCCGGACTACCCGGCGCGCCGGGTGCCACCGCTGGACCTGCGCGGCCTGCTGCTCAGTGGCGGTGCCTTGGCCATGCTGGTGTTCGGCCTGGAGTCGCTGGGGCTGGGCCAGTTGCCCAGGGCATGGGCGCTGGCGCTGATCGCCGCTGGCGTCGTGTGCGGCCTCGGCTACCTGCTGCACGCGCGGCGGCATCCCAACCCTTTGGTCGACCTGTCGCTGCTGCGCCTGCGCAGCTTCGGCGTGGCCCAGGCGGGCGGTGGCCTGTTTCGCCTGGGCTCGGCGGCGCAGCCCTTTCTGATCGTGTTGCTGCTGCAGAACTGCCTGGGCATGAGCCCGTTGGCGGCCGGCTGGCTGGTGGTCAGCGGCGGTGTCGGCGCGCTGTTGATGAAGCTGCTGGCGGTGCCGTTGGTGCGTCGCTACGGCTATCGGCGAGTGCTCAGCTGCAATGCGGTGTTCAGCGGTTGCGGCATCGCCTTGTGCGCCGGTTTCGACCGGGACACGGCAGTGTGGCTGATGGCGCTGGTGTTGTTCGCCGCGGGGCTGGTGCGCTCGCTGCAATTTTCCACCCTGGGCGCGGCCAGCTACCAGGATGTGCCCGGCGAGCGCTCGGCGGCGGCCAGTTCGTTGTCGGCGATGTCGGTGCAGTTGACCATGGCCTTGTCGGTCAGCCTGGCTGGGGTACTGCTGGGTGCATTGGCCGGCATTGAGGGGCGTAGCGAGACCTCGGTGGCAGATATTGCCACGGTGATGTTGGTGTGCGCGGCGCTGTGCGGGGTATCGGCGGGGGTGTTCCGGCGCTTGCCAGGCTGAGCAGGCACATGCGCAAAAGGTTCCGACTGATGTTGGCAAAGGCGGGCAGCTTCAATGCGGGTCCCAACTCCGTCCCTACCCGCAAGGAACTGCCATGCCCAACATCATTCCATTTGCCAGCAAGGAAACCAGCCTCGCCCATGCCGTCGCAACCAAAGTCGCTGAAGTCCGTGCGATAGCACCTTTGGTGCTGCCGGCTGCGGACGCCGAGATCGTCGACTGCTATGTCCGGCAGATCGAAGGCACCTACGACAGCGCGCGCGCCAAGACCGACACCGACCATGCCATCGAGTTGCTGTACATCGCCTACAACACCACACCACAGGCCCAGGGCGAAATCCGTAATGCCATCTCTAGCATCATGAGCCGCTTGATAGATGCTCAGCAGGCCAGCCAGCGTTCGGTCAGCGACGCCGTCACGCAGGCTTCGCTCATCGACCAGAAACTGCGCGACAGCCTGCCGGACTGGCTGGACATCAAGGACAGCGACAATCTACAAGAGATCAAGGCATTCGTGGCCGAGGACCTGTTGCGCCTGGCCCAGCTGATCGAGCAGAAAGCCTTGCGCGTCAAGGACAGCTTGATGACCACCGCCAAGGACTATGACGCGATCATCACCGAGACCGAGCGCGTTACCCAGAAAAGTGAGGTGCTGCTGAGCGACACCCTGGAGGCCAATGCCAAACTCGCCTCCGATATGCGTGTGGCGAAGGCCACCAGCAAATCGCTCGAAACACTGGTGGATGACATGCGCAAGCAGGTGGAGCAGTTTCAGCAACTGGCCGCCGATTACCAGCAGCAGGCGCAGAGTGCCGAGCAGAAGGCGTCCAGGGCCAACCTCCTGCAGACCATGTTCCAGGTAGTCAGTGCCATCGTGCCTATCGTGGCATTGGTCAGCGGTGTGGGGGCACCTGCGGTTGCCGCTGGCGCGATGGTCGCCAGCGTGAGCCGCAGGGTGGAGGATGAGCGCAACACCTCCAGCGCCATCAAGATTCGCGAAGATCGCAGTCGCCTGCAGGTGAAACACAAGCAGCTGCAGGACACGATCGAACAGGGTGAAAGCCAGGTGCAGTCGCTGAAACAGGAGCGCAGTCAGGCGGGCGCAAGCGCCGATGGTCAGTCCGCTCAAGGTTTGGATGAGCGCATCGCCAATGCAGAGCAGGCGCTGAGCGAGGCGAAGCGGAAGAACGGCAGGCTCGAGGCTGAAATGAATGAGCTGGAAACCGCGCTGGGGCAACTGGAACAGATTGCGGGCAACGTCGGCAAGGAGCAGGAAAGCAAGGCGAAGAGCCTGCGCGAGTTGCAGCTCGAAATGGTTATCAAGGCCGAAGACTACGAGAAAAAGCGCAGTGAGCATGATGCGGAGTTGACCAAGCTCAAGGTGTTGCTGGCGGGGCAGCGCGATGAGCAAGAGACCAACGAACTGGCGATCCGTTCGCTGAATTTGAGCATGACGGCGCTCAAGCGCACCAAGGAAATCGTTGAGGAAATCGCGCACTTCTTCATGTCGTTTTCAGCGTTCATGCAGCAGGTGGTCGATGAGGCAAGAATTCGCGTCGAGGGCTATGAACAAGTGGCCAGCAGCGAGACCTTACGTCAGCACAAACGCGAGCAAGTATTCGCCGCCACGGATGAGTTCTTCATCGAGCAAACGGCACAGTGGCTGGCGGTCGCCAGGGTGTGCGGCATTTTTGCCAAGACCTTCGAGAGTGGCTGGAGCAAGTTGAACGAACTCAACGGCAACTACATCAACGGCGAGCAGTTGACTGCCTATCTTGGTGAGGCTGCTATCAAGCTGGCGGAAATCGCCAAGGCACGTGAAACCTTGAAAGCGCAGCGGCTCAGCGATCTGGGCGACTATCGCAAGCAGATCGAGGCCGTGGCTGACCAGGCGCTGCAGACGTCGTCCTGACCCTTGTCGAACCTGTTCACTAGAGAGGCGTTTTTATGGCGACCTGTATTGGGCTGCGAACGTTGGCCGTGATGGGCGCGTGGGGTTTTGCAATGGGTATCACCGTTGTCCAGGCTCAGCCGTCCGAGCAGTGGGAGGGCGTCGTGAAGGATCTGGAGCGACTCGAGCGCACGCTGCAGGAACAGAGCGTGGAGAAAGAGCGGGATATCGAGCGGCTACACAGACAGGTGCAGGAAAAAGAACGGGAAATCGAGTCGCAAAAAGCAAACATCGCAGGAATCGCCGCCGAAAGTGGCGACAACCGCCAGACCTTGGCGGTGTTGCGCAATGAGCTTGCTTGTACGCAGACCGTCAAGCTGTTCTGGGACAGTCGGGCCGACATGTTGGAGCAGCTACTGGGCCAGCAAAGAGCAACCCTTTCAGAGCTCGGGGAAGTGATTCCAACCCTGCGGCAATTGCGGGAGAGGGATAATCCATAGCCGTACCGGCCCCATCGGCGCCAAGCCGATTCCCGCTCCCGGCACACCATGAGTCCAGCCGTGGTAGCTGTGGTAGCTGTGGTAGCCGGCTTGCCGGCGATGAGGTCGGTGCCGATTGATGACGGCGTTCTGCCAATCCTGGAGCTCAACATGCCCGACCCCAAATCGTTTGCATACCTTGATCAAATCACCCTGACAATCCGCGACCAGGTCGCAGAGATTACCCAGCATGAGCCGTTGGTCCTGCCTGCGGCGCAAAGCGCGCTGGTCGAGAGCTATATCGTAAGGACCGAAGGTGCATACAGCGTTGCGAGCTTCAAGGGTGATACCGAGCACGCGATAGACCTGCTTGTCATCGCCTACAACGTGACGCCCCATGACCAGGCCGAAATTCGCATCCAGATCGACGCGATCATGAAGCAGCTGAAGGTTGCGCAACAGGACAGCGAGCATGCCATCCTCCAGGCTACTGCCGTGGCCGAGGGAATCCATGCGCGGCTGGATGGCGTTTTTTCGACTTGGCTGAAGGCAAGGAATGATGGACAACAGGCTATCATCCGGTTCTTGAGCGAAACCATGCTGGCGTTGGGTGAGGAGATCCAGCACAGCAGCGCCAAGGTCAGGGAGGACTTGCACAAGATTGCCGAGCGCTATGACCGTATCCTTGTGGAAACACGACGGGTCAATGACGCCAGTCAGGCTGCCCTTGGCAAACTGATAGCGGGGAATGAGGCGTTGCTGCGCGAGTCGCAGGAAGGGGGAGAGCGACAGAGGGAACTTGACACGCTGCTCGCCGAAATGGCTGAAGAAGTCCGACGTTACGAGCAGAGAGCCACGCAAGCAGAGGTCGCAATGAGCGAATTGCTTTGCCTCGGGGCCCCACTGGTGTCGAGTGTGTTGCCGTTGTCGGTGTTCAACGAGATCAAAGAAATTTCGCTGTTGGCTGCATCGAGGTTGTGCGGTGCCTGTCGTGATCTCATATCGGGCGACGCGTTTGAAAATGCCGGGATTGACACACGGGCCATCGTGCGACAGCACATAGGTTTGCTGGAAAAAGTATCGGCATATGAAAAACATCTCGGTCTGCATGAGGATGGGTTGGACAAGATCACGACGTTGCTGATGGGGTGTTGCCGTTAGCAGAAGTCCGCCGAGTTTGCGTTTCGTGCATTCAACCTCAGCCTGGGTGCCCTTGCCCGTAACAAGGAAATCATCGAGGAAATGGCCTTCTTCTTCAGCTCCTTCGCCGACTTGATGCAGGCCATGCTAGCTGAGGCCCAGCTGCGTTTCGGGATTTACAAAGGACTCGATCAGCAGCGTGAATTTACCGAGAACAAGCTACATCGTCTGATGCGTGCTACGGATGCACTGTTCATCGAGCAAGCCGCGCAATGGCTGGCTGTGCATCGGCTCGCGGGCATTTTCGCGCAAACGTTCAACAGCAGTTGGCGGCGGCTCAATTCATTGAGCGCGCTTTACTTGCCGAGTGATGAGTTTGACACCCACCTGGAAAAAATCATCAAGTATCTTGCCGACGTCGCCGAGCAGCGCCAGCAGCGCCGGCAGATGCGCAATACCCAGTTGGAAGATCGCCTCAGATTGTTTCGCTCCTTCATTTGATAAGCGGTCCTCGATCCGATGCATGACCGACTACGCTCTAAGTGAAAGTAATATTTTGTAATATTTGCCCAGCAGGCCCTGAAGGACCTTGTGCACTTGCTGCTTATGGAAGGCCGCGCTGGTTGGCAGGTCGCCCCATGGGGGGGCCGGACATCATGGGGTGCCCTGTGCAACCCATGCAATTCCAAGCGGAGGCTCATCATGCTGAAGAAATGTATGTTGGCGTTGGCCATCGGTGCGGTGCTGTCGGCTTCGGCGGTACTGGTGCCTGACTCCCTCGGCGGTGCGTCCAGTGCGTATGCGAAGGATGGTGGCGGCGGTGGTGGCGGCGGGCACGGCGGCGGTGGCGGTGGTCATGGTGGTAGTGGTGGCGGCCACGGTGGTGGCAGCGGAGGCGGCGGAGGCCATGGCGGTGGCAGTGGCGGCAGTGGAGGTGGCGGAGGCCACGGCGGCGGTAGCGGTGGCAGTGGAGGCGGCGGGGGCCACAGCAGTGGCGGTAGCGGTCATAGCGGCGATGGCGGTGGGCATGCCAGTTCAGGCCGTGGTGAAAGTGGCCGCAACGGGGCCGATGATGGGGCCAACCATGAAGCTAACCACGAGGCGAATCATGAGGCCAACCACGAAGCCAATCACGAAGCGAATCACGAGGCCAATCACAATTTGGGCGAGGCCCACGGTGTAGGGCATGGTGCGGATGATGGGGTCAATCATGATGTCGGCGATGATCATGGAGGTGATCGGACCTGACATTTGAGGTGCCTGTTCTGGCCTCTTCGCGGGACAAGCCCGCTCCCACAGGACCTCTACTGAGCTCAAGAACAGTGGAGGTCCTGTGGGAGCGGGCTTGTCCCGCGAAGAGGCCAGAACAGAGTCTGAAGATCAAATCGACAACCGCACCACCCGAGCATCCAGCACCTGCTCTTCCTGCACCCGCCGCTTGTTCACCACCAGCTCCCCGATCGCAATCAGCCGCGTGCGCGTGACATTGCGCGACAACCCCAGCAACTGCGCGGTATGCACCTGGTTGTAATGGCAGAAGTGATAGGCCGAACGCAGCAGCGCGTTTTCGACCTTCTCGTACAAATCCCCCGGCTGCTCCTCGTACAACCGGCTGAACGCCTGCAGCAGCAGATCCTCCACGCCATGGTTGCTGGCCTCTTCCTCCTGGCGCTCCAGGCGTAGATGGGACAGGCGCAGATCCTGCGCCTGCACCAGCCCATCGCCGCACGTCAGCAGGCTGTGATGAATCACGTTCTCCAGCTCGCGAATGTTCCCCGGCCAGCTGTACTCCACCAGCTTGGCCTGGGCCTTGGGGCTGAGCTCCACCGGGCCGTAGCCCAGACGCTCGCTGTAGCTGCGAATGAAGTGCCGGGCCAGCGGCAGGATATCGCCCGGCCGGTCGCGCAGCGGGTGCAGCTGCAGGGTCACCACGTTCAGCCGGTAGTACAGGTCTTCGCGAAAATGCCCGGCGTTGATGGCTTTCTCCAGCTGCACGTTGGTCGCCGCCAGCACCCGCACATTGATCGGGATGCTCTTGCGCGAGCCCAGCCGTACCACTTCGCGCTCCTGCAGCACGCGCAGCAGCTTGACCTGGATCGGCAACGGCAGGTCGCCGATCTCGTCAAGGAACAGCGTGCCGCCGTTGGCCTCTTCGAACCAGCCGGCCTTGGCCGCCAGGGCGCCGGTGAAGGCGCCCTTTTCATGGCCGAACAGCTCGGCCTCGACCAGCGACTCGGAGAACGCGCCGCAGTTGACCGCGACGAATGGACCGTTGCGCCGGCCGCTGAGGTTGTGGATATGGCGCGCGACCAGCTCCTTGCCCGTGCCGGTTTCGCCGATGATCAGGACGCTGGCCTCGCTGGGGGCGACCTGTTGCAGGTGGGCGAGCAGCGCCTGCGATTTAGGGTCTTCGAAGACCTGTGCGGTCGCCCTGATCGAGGTAGCCAGTTGCGGTGACGGGGGGAGGGTCAGCAGTTGCATGGGCGATCCTTAGGAATAGAAGGATGGGGCAGGGCGCTTGCCGCTGAGGGCCCACTCGCCGAGCTCGTGGATGCGGTAATCCACCGGGTCGTGCAAGGTTTGCGTTCTCAGGTTGCGCCAGTGACGGTCAAAGCGCAGCGAAGCGTGGGTGGCGCGGGCGCCGGTGACTTCGAACAGGCGGTTGCAGATATCCAGGCCGTGGCGCGTGGTCGCGACCTTGGCGGTGCCGATGGCCAGGGCCAGATCGCCGCGTTCCTCGGCGCTCAGTGTGTGCTCCTTGGCCCAGGCCCGGTCGAGCTGATGGGCGGCCCGTTCGATCAGCAGCCGCATGCTTTCCAGACCGACCCAGAACTCGCCGTAATGGCGCAGCACGTAAGGGTCGTCGGCAGGACTGGAGGCGCCCGAGCGGAACCACGGCCGGCTTTCCTTGAGGGTGTACTGGCGTGCTTCGTCGAACGCGCCTTCGGCGATGCCGAGGAACAGGTTGGCGAAATGCAGCTGGGCGATCAGCGGGCGCAGGGCGGCGAACGGTGTGCTCAGCGGGCCGGGGTCGAGCAGCAGTTCGTTATGCTCGACCCGCACCCGTTCGAAGGTGGCGCTGCCACTGTCGGTCTGGCGCTGGCCGATGTTGTTCCAGTCGTTGTGCAGGGTGATGCCGGTGCGGCCACTGGGGATCGCGGCAATCAGCAGCTTGCCGCCGGCGCGTTCGTCCACGGCCGAGGCAATCAGCATTTCCGAGTCGCTGGCGCCGGAGCAGAAGCTCTTCTTCCCGGAGAATTCGCACCAGCCATCGAAGTGCTTGACCACCGTGCGGGTGTCCAGCGGGTTGAGGGCGTTGCCCCAGAACCAGTGCTTGCGCGCGGTCTGTTCGAACCACGGCTGCCACTGTTCGGGGCGGGAAAACAGGCGCACGGTGGCCAGCATCAAGTGATGGAAGCCGAACACGTGGGCCAGCGAGCTGTCGACCCGGGCGAATTCGCGCACCACCTCGAAGGTGTCGTGCCAGCTGGCGCCCTGGCCACCGAAGGCCTGTGGGATCACCAGCGACAGCAGGCCGCTGTTGCGCAGCGCGTCGCGTTCGGCCTTGGGCGTGCCGCCGCGCTCGTCACGCTCGACGGCGCTCTGGGCGAACTGCCCGGCCAGTTCGCGGGCGATGGCCAGGGCAGGGCGTTGGGCAGGGGTTACCGGTGCATTCATGGCCGCTCCTCAGGCGCTCTTGCGCAGCGCATGGTGGGCGCCGAACAGCGGCACGGCGCGCTCGGCGGCGAGGCGGATGCGGGCATTCAAGGCATCGCTGGAAACCCGGTAATCGGCCAGTTCCGCCTGGCTTGCGTACACCCCGATCGGCAAGGTCAGCGCCTGCAGGAAGCTGAACAGCGGGCGCAGCTGGTGATCCAGCACCAGGGCGTGGCGTTCGCTGCCACCGGTGGCGGCCAGCAGTACCGGGGTGTCGACCAGGGCGTCCTGGCCGATCAGGTCGAACAGGTGCTTGAAGTGGCCTGGGAAGCTGCCGCGGTAGACCGGGGTGGTTACCACCAGCAGATCGGCCTTTTCCACCAGGCGCAGTTGATGCTCGACCGATTCGGGCAGTTCGCTGCGCCACAGCGCGGCGCCCAGGGGGCGGGCAATGTCGCCCAGTTCGATCAGGTGCGGCTTGATGTTCAGGTGCTGGCCCAGTTCGGCGAGAATGGCCTCGGTCAGGGTCAGGGTGCGCGAAGGGCGGGAAGTGCCGCCGGACAGGGCTACGACATTCAGGGGGGCGCTCATGGCAGGTCTCCGGTTGAATAAGCGGGACTTTGCTTGAGCAATCGTCGTGCCGATTTTGAATTTTGTTATGAATCAACAGGTTGCGTGCCATTGATGGCTTCGACCGGTGTTGCCTTGTGGGCCTTGGATGTTGATTCGGTGTTGCGCTGCAGACAGTTGGCCGGGTGTTGGCGGCTGTACAGTTGGAAACGTTATAGAGGAATGGTGAATAAATAAAAAAGAATAAGAATTCATATTATTATACCTTTATTTGATTTATGGCCCTATCGCCAGCAAGCTGGCTCCCACAGGTACACCACAGAGTTTGAGTACTCTGCTGTACCCGTGGGAGCAACTGTCTTGCTCAATTTCTAAAAGCTGGGGCGATTCCTGTGGGAGCGGGCTTGTCCCGCGAACACCGGCGAAGCCGGTGCCATGCTCCGCGCTGCCTGTTTCGCGGGGCAAGCCCGCTCCCACATGGATCAC
>Ga0160465_100138_pt1 | contig 64233 bp, 50 predicted proteins | sample HID1971K_E11MG_FD_108209 | JGI IMG/M metagenome (GOLD analysis project Ga0160465, IMG submission 108209) | Enriched millipede-associated microbial communities from UW Madison campus, WI, USA - HID1971K_E11 MG | ecosystem: Host-associated > Arthropoda: Insects > Digestive system > Unclassified ...
ACTACAACCTGACCGATCACCTGGGTAATGTCCGGGCTACGCTCAAGCGTGGAGGTACGGCCACAGCAGTCGATGTCGTACAGCGGGACAATTATTATCCATTCGGTATGCGCAAGGTTGTAGTAGGTGGGAATAATAAGTATCTTTATAATGGCAAGGAGATCCAGGGCGAGCTTGGAGATCAGTATGACTACGGGGCAAGATATTATGATCCAGTGATCGGTAGGTGGAATGTGGTGGATCCGCTAGCGGATGAATTCGAAGATGTATCCCCGTACAACTATGGGATGAACAACCCGATTTTGATGGTTGATCTCGATGGGATGGCGGCTGATACGATAATTAGGCAAGGTGGTACACTTCCGGTAGCAATAGTTGTAAATACAGTAACTACTGGAGCTGTGACTCAGTTAGGGTCTATTGGAATTGCTGCCGGAACAGGTTGGATGGCAGGAAATCTGATTGCTAAAAACGTAAGAGGAATAAGTGTGGGGGTTGGAGCAGGACTGGTTTGGTTGGGAGTCGATCCGTACAAGCTATTTGATCCTAGTATCATGCCGGATCGGTACAAGATTAACATAGAAAAAACTGTTGACGATTTAAAGGAAGAATCTGAGAAAATAAAAATTAAAAATCAAAAAGATAATAACTTTTATAAAAAAGAAGGGGGAGTAGCGCAGGCAAATAAAGATTTTGACTCTCTCGGACCTAAAAATGTAAGTACAAAGCCTAACGGAACAAGAGTTGGAAAATTGCCTGATGGCTCCACTATTAATGTTAGACCAGCAAGCACTGATGGTAGACCCACATTAGAGGTATTACATCCAGATAAAACTACTACAAAAATTAGATATGATTAACAGTAAAATATACAAATGGAATCCGATAGGTAATATTCCCAATCAACTTTATTTGCAATCGGTAACGAATGAAAATAATAATCTTACTATCTTATTGAGCATGGCGGACAGTGAATTGATTTTGTCTATTGTTTTTGATAAAGTGATTTTTTATAAAAGCGTTATTGAAACATGCAGCTTAGAAAGGCTTGATAGCCACCCTATTTTAAGTACTGAATGGCCCCTATTTATGGACGAACAATCCGAATACATTGAAGATTTAATTGGTCAAAGTTATCAAATATACACAAGAGAAGACTTGAATCATTACATTATTACTCACGGAGGTGGGATAATAGATGTGATATGTTTTTCTCAACCATTTGTAAAATGGCTAATAGAGCCAAGTGTGATATCCTAATTATTAAAGTGCCATTTAAGAGGGACTGGTTAAAATAGCTCTTTGGATTGGTGAATGTTCTTTGGGAAAACCGTTTTGGGACTTCTACAGGATCGGGCCAACTGTGAAAAAGCTATAGTGCCCAGTATGATTACTGGGCTAGGCACGAGCATGTTATAGGCAGATGGAATGTGGCGGATCCGCAAGCGGATGCATTCGACAATGTATCCCCGTACAACTATGGGATGAACAATCCCATATTGATGATCGATCCAACTGGGATGGCGGCTGATACCATAGGTCGTAGCGTTGTAGGGCCGATCGTTGATGTATGGCGAACTGTGAGCAATTTCAATTTCAGGTGGCCTACATGGAACAGGGTGTTCAGAAAGTAATTATTGAAGGTGCCAAGAGAACTACAGGTGCAAATCCAGGTAAGGTACCGTCTCAAATGATATTTAATGTTGACTAGGTATGAAAGTAATTTTTGAAGGATGGGAACCGGGGATGAGAAAAATTCCATTTATAGAGTTATTGAAAGAAAAGGCCGGTTTGTCTTTGTCGGAGGCGAAAAATCTCAAAAATAGACTGGTTGATAATGGAGAAGTAATAACGTTGAATTTGGAAGGCAAAATTGTTGCTAAGGATATAGTTGAAAGAGCAACTGAGTTGAGGGTTAAGGCTCGACTAGAGGAGTAGTGATCTGTTTATTGATAAGAAAAGCAGCTAACAATACCACCCAATCTAGTAAAAGATTAAGCTATTTTGCTTTCCGGAGTTTATACTGAAGAATCTTTACTTTACCTTATCTTTTTCTAGCTGGGGCAGTCGCTCACAGAGTTCGATGACCTTGTCCATGGCATTGTAGTTGCACTCGAAATTGTGGGCGTAGGCAGTTGAACTGTCGTAATGGAAGACCATCTAAGCCAAGGACTGTGATCAATAAGGGCAGAATTATTGATAGTAATACTTTTCCGTTAAATCATAAACGCAGCAACTATGAAGAAGGAGAAAGGGAAATGAATGCGACATACAAATTACACGCGGTTAAGAATAAGCCAGATAGTGAGAATCGATTCATCAAGCCAATGAAAATAGTAACGCGCTAAGTTATATTTGATATCAGGCATATTTATTGTTGCGAACTAACAATATCATCCAAACCAATATGGATCCAAGTGGAAAACATAAGATATTGCCCTATCAGAATAAGGACCTTGAAGACCTGGACGGCGAGATCTGGAAAGATATCCCTGGGCTGGAAAGCTATGGGATGATATCCAACCGTGGTAGGGTCAAGCGGCTTGCCTTTGAGCTGTACAGGAGTGACGGCAAGCTCTATAGGTATGAAGAGCGCATTCAGGCACAGAAGGTCACGACCTATTTCAACAAGTTCAAGCAAGATTCTGGGGGACATCTCAACTCACGCATCCAGATAGGCGGGGTATGCCATAGCCTATCGATTGGCCGGATCGTATATTACTGCTTTGTGGAGAAGTTTGATCTTTCCGACCATTCCATCTACATTTCGTACAAGGATTATAACAGGTTAAATCCGATACCGGACAACCTTTTCCGTACTGACCTTTCCGGCCTGCAGCAGCATATTATCAAGGCCGGACGGAAGGACCTCCACTTCGGGCACAGCGCCGAAAATCAGGAGGTGTTCTCTGAGCGTGGACGCCAGGCGAGCCGCAAGAAGATCCACCAATACGACATGCAGGGCCATTATGTTGCTACATATGATAGCGTGACAGCTGCAGTTGAGCATACCGGAGTTGGCCTTTCGCATATCAGCGCAGCCGCCCGGGGTTCGGCACTTACAGCAGGGGGCTATATCTGGCGGTTCGGTCGTCGACGCGCCAAGGTCGCCGTGAAAGATATCCACGCTGCTATCCGAGCCACTAAAGGTACGCCGGTGAGCCGCTATGATATGCATGGAAATAAGATCGCCACATACTACAATATCACCCAGGCCGCCAAGGCCATAGGTGTCCAGCGGGAGAGCCTCCGTAATGCTGTACATGGCAAGATTCTGATCTTATCCGGTTCCGTATGGCGCAAAGGAGAGGCCAAGCGGATTGATACCGCACGGGAGCGACAGTCGGCTGCCCTACGTAGGGGCTATATCCTGAGCCAGTACACTCCGGAAGGCATAAGAGTCGTTACTTTCAGCTCCAGCAAAGAGGCCGCCGAGTATGCAGGTGTGGCCGTAGAGCGTATCAATGCTATGACCATCCGGGACGACCTGTTGCTGGATGGATTTATCTGGAGGTACGGTAATAAGGATGCTCTACCAGCAGCAGAAGTGGACCGTATCAGACACAATATCAGGCAAGAGAAAAGAAAGGACGTTACCCAGTACGATCTCACAGGGAGACGGATAGGCCATTTTATGACCATGACCGAGGCAGCAGGACATACAGAATTAAATTTGGGGTCCATAGTGGGATCCGTCAACGGGTATAAAGCTACCGGGGGCGGCTTTATATGGCGTAGGGGAGATGGGCCACTACAGCTAGATATTCCAGAGACCCCACGCCCGTTGGGCAATAGACTGATCAGGGGAGTGTCCCAATATTCGATGGAGGGGAAGCTGTTACGCAGTTATGCTACCATAGCCGAGGCCTCCAGAGAGACCGGCATACACAAGACCAATATTTCGAATGTCACAACGGGACGTATCAGGTCAGCAGGAGGTTATCTCTGGAAGACGCAAGGCGGGTAAGACCTCCGTTCGGTATTCCTGTGGGGCCCTTTACACTGCTGCTTTCTCTGTTTTTTTGATAGCTAAATATCGTTTGATGTATCAGGTGTACTATATCCAGCACCTGGAATAGACATCGTATTTATGATACGCCAGAAATAGGATCTGTAATTTGTCATTTTTTTAGAGTAGATGTTTTCGGATATCATGGTTATATTATTAGTACGGGATCCCTTGCTGCGGGCTGGCTGTAGTGAATGATACAGATGTATGCAGATTAATTAATTGTAATTTTTAAGAAAATTGACGCTATATTAATTTGTTATTTAATAAAATTGCTTACATTAGATTATTATTAGCTATTTCGGATTTTTTTAATATACTGAGGGGGAATGTATTGTTTTCATAGTTACGATAGTCTGTTGTGATATATATCTAAAAGACAGATAGAAATATGCTGTAATGAGGATTATCACTAACAAGCGCATGAAAATGCACGGTCGGTATGCTCAATGAATTCCTTATTATTGCTTAGCATAGCAATCTGAGTAATTGTCTCTCTTTAATATAAAAATAACACATTGTTAATTCAGGTGATTGTTCCGATAGATTTTATCAGTGTATATTTAAAATGTGTAATGTTGGTCTGTAATTGCTTATAATAAGAGTTTTGAGATTACCCCTGATTTTGATAATTATTATTACAAATATGTCAATCACTTTTTTTTGTCGAATAGCGACAACCCTTATGATGGTGCTTTCCATTATAAGTATCAGTAATGGGCAAGAAAATATCGATAAAGGACCGAGGATCGATATTCCGACTCCGACCGGACTTTATAAGTATGTAACCTATCCGGTCGGTAATTTCACAGGTATCCCAGATATCAGGGTTCCTTTGCATCAAGTTGCATTGAGTGGAATGGAGCTTCCTATTTCTATTTCGTACCACGGATCAGGACACAAAGTCAATGATATTGCAAGCTGGATAGGTCTTGGATTTGGGCTTCATGCAGGTGGCGCTATTACTCGTACCGTGGTCGGTCGTCCTGATGAAGATATCGCAAGTGGCATTTTTGAGATCCCGGTAAGAGAGAATGTTTTCACCGGCAATTGGGAGCGGGATTTCCACTATCAAAGTGATATCGTTACTCGGAAAATTGATTCCGAACCAGATGTATTTTATTATAACTTTATGGGAATGAGTGGGAAATTCTCTTTTAATTCCCAACGAGAGATATTGCAGCAGCCCTATACCGATATCAAAATAGAGTTTACGAATGACCTTTTTAAGATTACAGATGAACTAGGAAATCAATATTTCTTCAACGACGTAGCCAGAACTTTTTCATATATTGATTTTGACGGCGGTCTTCTAGAATCGGCAACTAGTTGGCATCTCACCAAGATTATAACTGCCGATAAGAAAGACGTCGTTGATTTTATCTATGTAAAAGATAGTGAGGGTGGTATATTGACCGTCGATTATTCGCTGCAGGTCGGGAGCTTGGCCAAAGCGATTAGTAATTATTCAGGTGATGTCAGAGATGCAGGGATTGAAAATCTCCCCGTGAAGTCTAAGTATTATAGTATACCCCAATATTGCTTTCTTTCTCAAATTAATTTCTCCAACGGTTCTATCACGTTCAAGTCTACGCAAAATAGGATGGACTATGGTAAACGGACACTGGATTCTATTGTCGTTCGTAATAGCTCGGAGGTCATAAAAAAGATTGCATTTGACCATAGTTATTTTTTTAATGATGAGGGCTACAATCCAGATATAATGCGCTTTGATAAATATAGGTTAAAGCTAGACGGTGTACAGATTGCTGGATCCGACAAAGCAATAGCCCCACAGCGATTTGCCTTTGAGTACGAAGAGGGATATAAACTGCCTCCGAGGAATAATAGTGGTGTGGACCTGTGGGGATATAGTAACGGCAAGATCAACAATCGTACGCTTGTTCCACTACCTGATGTAGGAAGCAACTATGAATTTGAAGATATGCTTAATAGGAAGACGGTGACCAATATTACTAGCGAATTCGGAGACCGGAAGTCGGACGAGAATCACATGAAGGCGTACCAGTTAAAAAGGGTCATATACCCTACAAAGGGATACACAGATTTTGAATTTGAATCTAATAGGCGGAATACGATCGTGGAAAAGGAGGTCACCACCACCTTAGCCTATTTGATCGCTACCAAAGAAGATGCCGGCCCTGGTGTGGTTGAATTCGTGCCCTCAGAGCTGGTCACTTCGGCAACACTGACCATGAATCTTCCGTTGTGGGACGACACTAAACAGCCCTACATTGAAGTGTGGAATCTGACCAAAAACAGGCGGGAGCGTTTTACGACATACCCGGAAGACGGACTTCCGACATTTCGCTCGACCACCCTTACACTTATACCTGGAGATCGATACAGGCTCATCGCAAATATAAAGAAAAATCCGCGGGACCCGAACGATGATATCGACCAGCGTGTAATAGCGAATATCATCCATACAGGTATCTCCAAAGTAAGCTCTAATGAAATAGGCCCTGGGCTTAGGATACAAAAAATAAAAAGCTATACGGCCAACAATGTTCTGGCCTCTACAGAAGAGTATAAATACGGCATAGGTGAGAGCGGGCTCGGCGAACCCCGTTTTTTTGACTATATATTCAATTTGAGATCCTATGTGCAAAAATTTGGTTTTGCATATATTGCTGACCACACGATTAATAGACCTGCCTCAAATTTTAAGGTAGACGCTCTCCAAATTTTGAGTCGTCCTATTTTTGATTATTATGGAGAAGGTTATACATTTGCCTATCCCTACGTGACCAAATACATTACTAATGTGGCTAATGGTACTCGACAAAAAATCATTTATGAGTACGAGTTTCAAAAAGATCAGCAATATGCTCCCGGAGTACCTGAGGTAGTTTCATTGGTCAGCTCTTTTTGGATGGTTGGTCAGCTTAAGTCCGAGACTTTGTTTTCATTAAAGGATAATGGGACCTATGACACTCTGAGACGGACGGTGAATAATTATTATAACGCTGAGAGCCTGAAGCATAGTATAGGACTTAGGGTAAGACGTAATGAGATAAAAAGAGGAACCCTTACTCTTGATCAGGAGATTCATGAGTATTTTACCTATTTCACTTATCCAGTTGTTTCGGGGTTGAAGAAGTTGCGTTCCACCGAAGAGACTACCTATACCAATGGTTTGGCTGATATCAGGACATTGAGGACTTACGATTACCTCGGCAACCTGAATCTGCAACCTAGATTGGTCAGCCAGAGCCTGAGCAAAGGTGGATTAGAGACGTCTTACAGTACATATCCCCAAGATTACCTTGTAGGTACCCCCTTCATTGACAAGATGATCGCTAATAATATACTCAAAAAGCCGATTGAAACTGTACGCTATCAAGGTACTGGAGCTACTGGTTTACTGAATACTGGTACAGTGCTGTTGTATGATGCCGATGGCAAGGGGCTTGTTGACAAGCACTACGCGTGGAAGTCAAAAAGCGCAGCTCTGTTGCCGGCTTTTAAATTTAGTAACCGTACGGCAGGGGCTCTTCCTGATTCACCCAATAAGGCTTTGTTTGGACTAGACTCACGGTACAAGTTAATGGGTTCTGTTGTTGTAAAAGATAAGTATGGTAATCCTAGTGAGATTAAGAGGCTAGCAGAACCAAGTACAGTATATCTTTGGGGGTATAGTGGACAGTATCCGATCGCTGAGATTGTCAATTCCACTTATACTGAAGTCCTGCAGAAGATAGGCGGACAGTCAATTGTTGACCAGTTGAATAATATCGGTGTGACCGAAGACTTTGTTGCCCAAAAGATGACGGCATTACGTACTGCTCTACCCCATGCTAGGATCACTTCATACACATATAAGTCGTGGGTCGGTATGTCTACTAAGACAGATCCCAAAGGCGTGACAGAGTATTACTACTACGATGGTGCACAGAGACTGAAGCATGTACTCGACCAATTTAAGTATGTGGAAAGAAGCCTCGACTATCACTATAGACCCTAATTGTGTTTGATGTTATGAAAAGATACTTTTTATTATTAACACTATCCATGCTTTTCTTTGATAGGGCAATAGCGCAGGATAGTGACAAGGTGTTGAGCATTTATGATGGTAGTGCGGAGATTATTGGTTTTAATAGTGTAACTCTTAAGCCGGGCTTCCATATCCCTGCCGGCAAGACCGTACGGATCTATACCAACAGCAGCCTGGTCAACTTCCCCAGCCTGCAGACCCAGCTCAGTACCGGCCAGAACTATATCCTGACCCGTACCTTCCGTGAGCCCGTCACCGTAGCCCAGCTCGGCCAGCAGCGCACTGTAGGGCAGGAGAACCAGACTGTGCAGTATATTGACGGACTAGGCAGGTTGTTACAGACTGTAAGCATTCAGGCTTCTCCTAGGTATAAAGATATTGTGCAGCATGTTGAATACGATGGCTTTGGAAGAGAGGCTGTTAAATATTTGCCTTATGCCGAGCAAAGCAGCGCCAACGGAAGTTTTAAGGGGAGTGCCAAGACCAATCAGGAAAATTTTTACAAAGTTGGTGGGGGTTGGGATGCCACTGTCAGTAAAACTCCCAATCCCTATGCAGTCACTATATTTGAAGAAAGCCCACTGAATCGTATAAGAGAGCAGGGGGCATCAGGTACTCCATGGCAGCCTCTGGCGGTAGTGGGTACCGGCCATACTGTAAAGACCACCTATGGTAGCAATAGCGCCAGTGGTCTGGACGTAGTCAGATTGTGGACATTGACCGCTAATGGAGCTTCTGGTGCTGCCAATTACCCGGGAGGCAAGCTTCATCGTACTACCGTACGTGATGAGAATACCGTCAATACTACAGCTAGGTCTGGAGCAGTGGATGAATATAAAGATTTGAAAGGACAGGTCGTACTTAGGCGACTGTGGGAGTCGGAGACCAGAGCGCTGAATACCTATTATGTGTATGACGATTTTGGCAATCTACGTTATGTTATTCCTCCAGGAGTTACTGCCACAAGCTTTATCGATCAGGCCACCGATCCAGTTTTTGACTCGTTTGTCTATAGTTATAGATATGATGAGAATAGCCGGATGGTAGAGCGGAAGATCCCTGGCAAAGATTGGGAATATATGGTGTATAATGAAAACGATCAGATCGTTTTAACACAAGATGCCGTCCAGCGAGGACGTAAGGAATGGACCTATACCCGTTACGATGCCTTTGGCAATGTCACTTCTACTGGTCTCTATACCAATACGGTAAAGCTTACCCTCGCAGATATGCAGGCCTTGGTCAATGCTGGTACTGGACCACTTTGGGAGACGCGTACAGGTGTTGACTATCCTGCCCCTGCCACTACTTTTCCACTTGCCGGCACTGGTATTACGATCATGCCCCATATCATCAATTATTATGATGACTATAGCTTTGCAGGAGCTACAGCTCTCCCTGTAGCAGCTATTACTAGGAGCACGATGACCAGATCCCTACAGACCGGTACCAAAGTGTACAAGACTGATGGTACGCTTCCATTGCTGACCGTGCTTTATTACGATGACTATGGTCGTGTCATTCAGACTGCCTCGCAGAATCATCTGGAGGGTAAGGATTACATTACCAATACCTATAGTTTCATGGGTGAACTGTTGACCAGTACCCGGGTACATACGCCCAAGACCGGGGCGGCCACTAGTATCGTCACCACCAGCACCTATGACCACGTCGGACGGCTCACAGCTACCAAGGAAAAGATCGGTACCCAGGCCGAGGTCATTCTGGCAGCCAACAGTTACAATGAAGTCGGTCAGCTCAAGAGCAAGGCCTTTGGTAAGGCTGGTACAGAGACAGCTTATGTAGATACGATCAACTACACTTACAATGAGCGGGGCTGGACCAAGCGGATCGCTTCTGCCAACTTCACCCAGTCACTGATGTATGAAGATGGTGGCACGGTGCGGCAGTGGAACGGTAATATCGCCCAGCAGTCATGGCGGTTCGGTGCTCCTCCGGCAGTGACCAGTACATTTGAATATAGCTATGACAAGCTTAATAGATTGCTCAGCGGGGCAAGCACTCCCACTGGCACTGTCAGTATGACCGAGGCTATCACGTATGATGATATAGGCAACATCAAGACCCTCAAGCGTGATGCGGGCACTGTGACTACCTATGCATATACTGGTAATAAGCTCAGTAGCCTCACTGGGGGTATTAGCGGTAATTATACTTATGATGTTAATGGCAATGCCAAGACAGATCGTACCGGGATGGCCTTTACCTACAACTATCTCAATCTACCCCAGACTGCTACCAAGTCGGGTACTTCTGTAAGCTATCTGTATGATGCTACCGGCACCAAACTTCGCAAATCGGCAACCGTGGGCACTACTACCGCTCCCGTGCGTGACTATGTAGGCGGTATTGAGTACAATGGATCCAATATTGATATCATCCACAATGATGTCGGATATGCACTCAGGAGTGGTGCTAGCTATGTTTATCACTACAATCTGACAGATAATCTGGGTAATGTCAGGGCTACGCTCAAGCGTGGATCCACTGCCACGGCAGTAGATGTTGTACAGCGGGACAATTATTATCCTTTTGGTATGCGCAAGGTTGTAGCAGGCGGGAATAATAAGTATCTTTATAATGGCAAAGAGATCCAGGGCGAGCTTGGGGACCAATACGATTACGGAGCAAGATATTATGACCCCGTGATCGGCAGGTGGAATGTGCCGGATCCTCTAGCGGATACCTATTATTCCCATTCCCCCTATAATTATGCGCTTAATGATCCAATTCGTAAACTGGATCCAAATGGTATGTGGGTTGAAATTCCCGGAGGGTGGTCCACCAGTGATCTAGACGATATTACCGCATTTATGCAACAGATGCAAGGAAACAAGGAAGAAGATCCTCCTGAAAAATGGCAGAAAGGTTTTGATTGGTCGTATTTTACTCAGGGCTTGAATTATGATGGAACAACATTCGGAAAAGCAAATACAGCATCGGGATTGGTATTCACAGGTCTTGAAAATAGTCGTGGTTCTTTTAGAGTGAGTACGACAACAAAAGGTTTTAGTCCTAAGTATTATGGTAATTCTTGGGGAGGTAATCAATACGCTAAAACTTTTAATATTGGTAAGGTCGGTCGAGGATTGGGAAATTTAGGAGCGGGGATAGGAACATTAGCCGATGCCTATGGGGTTCATGAGTATTTAGAAGATCCTAATTCTAGTAACGCAGTGCATCCAGGGAAAGCAGCGTTGAATTTAGGAATGACTGTTTATGGTATGTTCGTAAATCCGCCAGCAGGTATTGCCTATGGTTTGATAGACAATTTCTATCCAGGTGGCTGGGGAAATGGTTATAAATCAGGTTTTTTTTATGATCAAAAAATGAACCAATTTCAGTTAGATAGAATTTCTAGATCAGGTCCAAACTATATTAGACTTGTTCCGTTAGGAAATAAATAAAACAAATGTAAATGAAAGCGCTTAAAAGATATTATTATTACCTGTTTTATAAATTTTATAAGATGTCCGAGGCGGCCCCTTCGCGGTGGTTGAGTGATTGGAAAGCGGGGATTGTGATTGTCGTTCTTGAAATATGGTTATTTATGGGAGTGGTTACTTATTATAATATTTTTGTTGATAGGTGTTTCCATTTGGAAAAGAATTATGCTACTGTTACGACCCTTATCATAGTGATATTTAATTATTTCGTCTTTACGCATAATGACATTTGGAAAGATTACGTTAAGGAATTTGATTCATTACCAAGGGAAATAAATAGGAGAGGTAGTTGGATAGTATGGCTTGTCGTATTATTTATTATTGCGTTTGTAATCTTTGCGTTCTATTTAAAGTCCCAGATTGATTGGAGTAAGTATAGATAACGATTAATGTTGTAGTTTCTTTATCATCGGACTGCGGAGCGAGGTGAAACCTGTCCGCCCAGCGGTCGATGAGCCAGTGATCGGTAGGTGGAATGTGGTGGATCCATTAGCAGATACCTATCATTCCCATCCACCCTATAATTATGCGCTTAATGATCCAATTGGTATGTGGATACAGAATGTAGATAGTTAATCAATAAAAACGTTGTGTTAAACGTCATATTTTATAATTTTCACTTAGCTTACCGTAAGCTACCGAAGGATGTTTCTCCTGAAGTAAGTGCTTGTTTAGCATTGGGTGCATGCGAGAGTTTTTTGCTTGCCGGTGTATTGCAGATTTGTTCTCTAAAATATTTTTGTTTTGATATTGACTTTCGTGTTTTTTTTATCCTCGCTGTTTTATTGTGTGCCGTAAACTACTGGTATTATATAATAAAAGAAAATGGAGAAGAGGTGATTGACGCGAAGCCGTCGTATTTTAATAGTCAACGGCTTTCTGCTTTTATTAGTTTGCTTTTCTTTTTAATTACTGTTTCGTGGATGTTTTGGGGACCAATTTATAGTAAGCACCTCATAGAAAATTGCAGAGAAGGCGTTGAAGACCATGCATCGATCCTAAATGTTTCCGTCAATGTTTTTGATCAGCTGATATGCCTATTTTAAAAGAGCTATCCCATCAAGGAATGACGGTTATCTTGATTACGCGAAAGTGACGCTGATAAGAATACGGCTTATTATATTATTCCAGTATACGGTACTCCGTCGTAGGCTATTAATAGCGCCAACAACAGCGGTGTGTTTAATGGAAGGTTCCGTATTTGATAGTTTGTAGTATCGCGTACTATACCTCCAAGTAAGAAGGATGATTTCCAACAGTTGAAATATGGATTTCGACCAGAGGGGGCAGGGTTGGGGAATTCTTATGATGGCAAATACTATGACGCAGTCAAGTCTATTAATAATTATGAGACATTGATCAATTATTATCGCGACCATAATGATAAATATTTTGAGATCCAAGACAATCAGGGCCGTTACAAAATGTCAGGGGTTATCATTTCCTCAAAGGAAGATAGGGCTAAAGCGGAGGCGTTTATGGATAGACTGTTGAAGAGTATAACGTTTAAATAGCCCTGAAGATTGATTAGGATCGTATACATATTGCTATTGATCATGGGCTGCAATCCGTTAGCTTCTGCACAGACTTATATACAAGGGAAAGAAGTGATTCCACTATCAGATATTGTGACAAGCGAATTATTGCCTTCCGTAAAGCGACTGTCGATGGACGAAGCTTTTAAGATCTATAAAGGTCGTAATTCCATTAGACACTACAGTCAGCCAGCCAAATTAGTTGGAGAATTTTGGTTGATTGACAGTTTGCTCATTAATGTAGTATCGCGTACTATACCTCCAAGTAAGAAGGATGATTTCCAACAGTTGAAATATGGATTTCGACCAGAGGGGGCAGGGTTGGGGAATTCTTATGATGGCAAATACTATGACGCGGTCAAGTCTATTAATAATTATGAGACATTAATACATTATTATCGTACCCATAATATTAAGTATTTTGAGATTCAGGACAACCAGGGGCGTTACAAATTATTGGGAACTATTATGGCTGCGCAAAGTGATAACGCTAAAGCGGAGGCGTTTATGGATAGACTGTTGAAGAGTATAACGTTTAAATAGTCCTGAAAATTGATTAGGATCGTATACATATTGCTATTGATCATACTACACTACCTTCTATCTCCTCGATTAGCTCTTTGTCCATATACCGGTATATATCAGGTATGTCCAATACAATGATTTCCTTTGCATTTGTTTCGTTTGGAAAGTTTAGCAATAGCTTTTCTTTATGCTGCGCTTCCATCACAAAAATGATATCAGCCTATAAAAGTTATTTAGCGTTGACCTTTATACGTGCCGAACTTTCTGTTCCTGCTGACTTTACATTAAAATCACGACTATTCGTATAACTTAAATAGGTGAAAACTTAAGATAAGAGAAATAAGTGCGAGTACAATCCCACAGTAACTGATTGTCAACTTTAGAGTTTAATTATAATTTATTCTTGGATACAAAAGACATTGGATTTATGAAACAACCCTTGGGATAAGCTTTTCAAACATCCAACTTAGAAAACAGTGATTCAATCGTGTTTATTAGACCATTGTAGTATTTGTCTTTCTCTTTATTGAGTTTGTTTTCAAGTGAATAACAATCTTTTACTGTTGAAAGAAGATCTTCTTTAGATTTTAGGATAAAAAGTTTTTTAAAGTCTATTTCTAGATATTGACACACTAGGAAAATTTTTGACCAAGCACTTATATGCTCCGCTCTCTCAATCCTTCCAACTGCTGTATTATCAGTGCCACTTTTGATACCGACCTCGTATTGAGAAAGATTTCTTTTTAATCTTTCAAGTCGTAGCTTACATCCAATATATATGTTTATAAGCTCTATTTCAGTCTCAGAATAATTCTTAGCCATAAACTAAAGGTTGAGATAAATGACTACTTTATTCGATACAAATTTGTATTGAATAAATATTTGATTATATTTGCGTATTGAAATTTTATCTCGAAAGGGGATAGGCGTTAAATACAAGAGTCTCGGTTGCTAATTCCGACAAATTGCAGACGAACGAGGCAGTAGTTTAATGCCCATTGCGATATTTTTGTACCTTTGGTGCAAGCTATAGCGCATGGGCAACTATTGTAAATCCGTTTCGTTTGGCCGTCGGAAGCCTGCAACGCGGTAGATAGGAGCCCAGCTATAGTTCCTTTCTTTCCAAGGACTCACAATTATAAATCAAAAGTGAGTTATGAACTTAAAAAAGCAAACAAAAAACATTATTTCAGCTCCGGAATGAGGGAGTGGATTGTACTTTCTACAGACAGAACCTGAAACAAGTTTGCTTCGCAGCTACTTCGTGGTCAGGTTGACGTATGGAGGAGGTGTGACTCATCTTATGATCCTTGAGCTTAGGCGCCCGCTTGGAGGTTCATATGTATTAAACTAACTATTTGTGAACTTAAATTACCTATCACATTATGAAGCAAATATGCTCCATCGGGATTGCTTTGCCTATAACCAAAGGCAGAGTCTTCCGATCTATATCTTATCTAAGTACCAGCAAGGGCGCGATATGGCTCTCCAGTAGGAATGCGCTGTCCCCTCCCTCAGAGTGAGGCACATGCTTCACGCAGACCAATAGTAGGCCGGGACGTCAATAGACTACCCGAGCCTGCTACTGGCTGCAGCCAATCTCAAGCATAATCTTGAGCTAAATCCTATTTTGGGACACGGTCATCAGTCGGGTACAAAAACATCAGCACTTTTTTTCCTTTCTTTAACCCCCAGAAGTATGGAGCTCCTCCCACGGAGCGGGCCCAAGCGTTGAGATTGGCTTCTTTTATTTTATTAATCCAATTGTGAAATAGTGATACGGGAGAGTTATCGAGTTAACGTGTTAACAAGTGATCTAGTAGCATATTAATGCTTTAGTAGTTGTCAGGTTAACGTGTTATCCAGTTATCGAGATAATTATCAAACTCGAATTCCCCATTCACAGAATACCTTAAATTATGAAACTAATTTTTAGGGGTGAGAAGGAACTGTCTATGCAAAGAGAATTCTCTACCCCAAAACAAATTATATCGAGAAATATCGGGATTGATCCCGATAGCTTATTGAGCAGTGCTGGCTTTTACATTACCGTCATATGCCAGTGGCTAATGGGCACAGCAAGAAAGCTTAAGCCCTACGGCTTGCTGCTGATCATGATCGTTTCATCTGTGTCTTGGAGTAAACCAGCCGAAGCTCAGGAGTCCCGCCATAGTGGCGGGGCGACTGGGCCTGTGGATGTCAAGCCACTGATGGTAGGGCAGCAGCTGCCGGATGAATTCTGGAAAAAAGAATATCTCGTTTATAACAACGGTGACACCACACGGCAAAAGCTGGATGTCTACAAAGAGAAACTTATAGTACTAGATTTTTGGGCTACCTGGTGTGCGATCTGTCTAGCGAGTATGAAAGAAACCGAGCAACTCTTCAATAAGTATCCGAATGATGTGAAGCTCATTTTCGTCAATCCAACGGAAACCAAGGATGATTATAAAAAAATAGCAGGTATGCAGAACCAATTGTCAGAAATGTCACTGACGGGTAGCTTCACTTCCATTATTGAGGACAATTATCTAAATCAACTATTTCCAAATAGCATATACCCAAGATACGTATGGATCGGCCCGTGGGGCGATCTGATAGCATTGACAACCTCGCTCAGTGTAAGCGAAGAACACCTAAATGAAATATTGAACCGTTTAAAAAGGAACCATGATACAAAATAATGTTTTATTGCTCGTCATGTTTTTACTGTGGTCTATTGTGGCAAATGCCCAATTATCTGGAACTGTAGTGGATAGAACGACCCAGCAACCTATATCAGCTGTCACAATTACGGGAAAGGGTGTTAAATCGGTAACAACAGATCCTTCAGGGAAGTTCTCTATTTCTTCCATCGGCTCCGATGTAACCATAAGATTTAGGCATCTCTCATATGTGGACACGATGATCTTTATCAACACTGATAATATACACGAAAGACTGATTGTGCAACTGACCAGCATGCCAAAAGAAATAGAAGAAGTCGTTGTAAATACAGGATATCAGCAGATCTCCAAACACAGACTTACCGGCGCTGTATCGACCGTGAGCCGTGGACAACTGGACCAGCAGATATCAAGAGGTCTTACTACGATGCTGCCTGCAATAGCCAGTGGCGTAATGATGGACAACAACTCGGATTTTTCAGGCAGAATAATGGTCAGAGGGGTGAGTACAATACGGGGTGAAAAGAAGCCACTGATCATCTTGGATAATTTTCCTTACGAAGGTAATATCGATGATATCAATCCACTCGATATAGAGACTGTAAGTGTTCTGAAGGATGCTTCTGCCTCAGCCATCTGGGGTGTGAGAGCCGGCAATGGTGTTATAGTAGTCACTACGAAGAAGGGGAAATACGCCCAGAAGCAGAATTTTAGTTTTTCATCAAGTTTTAAAACAGGTGCGCAGCCAGACCTGAATAGACTGGATATCATGTCATCAAAAGAGTTTATCGAACACGAAGAGTACCTGTTTGATATGGGGTATTACGATTCGAGAATCGATGACTATTCTAAACCTCCATTGACGCCGATAGTAGAGGCACTTGATAGATTGAGAAATGAGGATATTTCGCAGTCGGCATATGATGCACTTCGATCGCGTCTGGCCACGATAGATGTACGGGATGGCTACAGAGAGCATTTCTATAGACGGAGCATGTTTCAGCAGCACCATCTGCAGGGCAGTGGCGGTACGGAGAGGTTTTCATGGATTTCGTCCCTCGGCTATGACAGGGACATCTCCTATAATAAAAACAAGAGTGATAGGCTTACTTATAGATTGCAGAATCAGGTCAAGCTCTTGCCGGATCTACATCTGTCCAGTGATATGAACATGGTCTATCAGGGAACGAATTTTGGAAAGCCGGCATTTGGTGATATTAAGATGGCGACTATGGAGCTGTACCCTTACGCAGAGTTTGCCGACGCAGGTGGTATACCAACGAGAATAGCCCAACAGAACCAGGACTATGTAAATGAAATCGGAGAGCGGGGGGCACTGTTGGACTGGAACTACTATCCACTACTGGATCACAGGTATGTAAGCAATACAGGAAAACAGTGGGTGTTCAACTGGAATCTGGGATTGAAGTATAACCTAGCAGAGTACCTGAGTCTTGATCTGAAATATAATCTGATGCTGGACCGTAGCCATTCAGAGCGGCTCCATGGACTGGATAGTTACAAGGCCAGGGATATGATCAATTCGTTTTCCCGTATTGACGACAATGGCAGCGTCATCTACAACATACCAAAAGGAGCCATATTAGACCGTTCAAATTCTCAGCAGCTCGCTCATAATGGGAGAGCCCAACTAGACTTTGACCGCTCCTATGGCGATCATGATATAGCTGCATTATTGGGATTTGAGGGACGGATAAATAGAACCAACGGAGACGGTGACATCCTGTACGGATATAATCCCGATAATCTCTCCTTTGCAAACGTGGATTATGTAACGCAGTTTCCGAATTTTACAACGGGAGCCCTGTACAACATTTCAAATAGTCAGTACAGATCGGAATCAGATGTGCGGTTTGTCTCGGTATTTGCGAATGCAGTCTATTCGTATAAAAAAAGATTCAATCTGTCAGGAAGCCTGAGGAGAGATGCCACCAATCTATTCGGCCTACGGACGAATAAAAAATGGAACCTGCTATGGTCACTGGGCGGAAGCTGGAAGATTATTGAAGGGAAAGAACACTTGTTCAACAGTCTGAATATACGGAGTACATATGGATTCAGCGGAAACGTAGATCCAACGATGTCAGCAGTGAATACCATCCGGTATATGGGGACAAATACAAAACTCAATCTACCGATAGCTATGTTTTCGTCTTATGCCAACCCCGATCTCAAGTGGGAGGCAATCAGTGCGCTAAACTTGGGAGCCGACCTAAAGCTGCTGCACAATAAGCTGGATATGTCGATCGATTGGTACCGAAAAACAGGTAAGGATTTATTTGGGCTGGATATCAATGATCCAACGGCCGGAATAGGCCCCACTATTGTAAAGAACGTAGCCAGTATGAAAGCCGATGGAATTGATGTATCGATAGATTTTAAAGCGATCCATACGCCTCAATGGAAACTACAGCTGCAGGCCAACATGACAAGGAATGAGGATGAGGTGACGAAGTATTATCTCAGGGATAACCGGGGCCGGAATTTCATAAATGAACGGGCTATTTCCGGACAGGAAGGCAGGCCGGTGTACTCGTTGTACTCGTATAAGTGGAAAGGTCTTGACGGAAGCGGTAATCCGATCGGATACCTGGATGGACACGAATCCGCAGACTACGCTAAAATATTCAATAATACGCAGATCGGGGATATGGAATATGCTGGCCCTGTCATACCCAGATGGTTTGGCTCCGGAGGGGCTGTACTGAGTTACCGGGATTTTTCATTCAATTTTCGGTTGCTGTATAAGCTTGGACATTCCATTAGGACCCGAAGTATAGACTATGATGCACTCTTGAGCAGTAATATCACACATTCAGATTACGCGAGGAGATGGCAGCAGGAGGGAGATGAAAACTCAACTACGGTACCATCGTTCGCTTATCCCATCAACAGCAATAGGGGAAACTACTACAAGTATTCTCATGTATTGGTGGAATCGGCTTCCCACGTGAGACTGCAATATGTAAATCTTCAGTACAGTCCTTCTAAAAGGATCAACGAAATGATCAGGTATAGTCTATCTGTCAATGTCGAGAATCTAGGTGTGCTATGGAAAGCTACAAAAAAAGAAATAGACCCTGATTATGAAAACTCTTATAATGGTATTGCCCCTCCACGTCAGTGGGCATTGGGTGTGAGACTCCATTTTTAATCTGATAAATTTATGAAAAAGAACTTTCTATATATCGTGACAGGGGCGGCAGTATTGGTCGCCCTGAGCGGCTGCACCTCGTTCCTCGATGTCAAATCGGATAAGTCTCTGGCGGTCCCAGGTACGCTGGAAGACTTTCAGTCCATATTGAATGAGACGGATAATATCCTGGCACTTCCCGAAAGTGAAGCGATGTCCTGCGACCATAGCATACCTGACTCAAGATTTCAATCATTGTCCTGCCAAACAATAAAAGATATGTACCGATGGATGGATAGCCCTCAGATCGAAAGCTGTAATTCCAGTGGTTGGAACCTCGCATATAAGAATATCTACCGGGCTAATGTAGTCATCAACGGGGTTGAAGAGTATGAAGGATTACATGGAAGGAATGCCAGTTCTTCCAATTTAAAAGGACAGGGATTTTTTATACGGGCCGTCAATTATTTCGAAGTGGCACAGGTATGGATGGATGCATTTTCGGGATCAGAATCGAGAAATAAGTTGGGGATACCGTTGAAATTCTCTTCGGATTTCAGCGAAGGTACAACCAGAGCTGCATTGGGGCAGACTATAGATCAGATAATAGCTGATTTAAATCAGGCTGCTGAATTCCTTCCCTCAAAATCCAGCAACCTATACCTTCCCGGGAAATCAGCCGCATGGGCCTATCTGGCCCGTGTATACCTCTATATACAGGATTATGAATCTGCACTTCGTTTTGCAGAAATGTGCTTTGACAAAGGATACCAATTACTGGATTATGGCGGAGTGGATGGGAAACCGACGTTCCCCTTCAATCTGACAACTAATAAGGAGGTCATCTATGCAAGATTTATTAACAATGCCAGTGCCGCTTCAGGACTCTATACAAGTGGTATAGATACTGAGCTGTATGATATGTACGACGGGATGGACTATAGGAAGTCCTTATATTTTATGTTCTCGTCGAATAGATATATTTTCAGAGGGGACTATGGTGGTGGTATGGGCGGGACTTTTGCCGGTCCGACTTTGGCGGAGATGTATCTGATAGCAGCAGAAAGCTCATTCCGGATCAAGAAGTATGACCAGGCTGAAAGATATCTGATGGAACTACAGACGAACCGTACATCCAGTAAGCATTCGTATGATGAAAGCAATCTGTTAAATGCCATTTTGACGGAACGAAGGAAAGAACTGGTTTATAGAGGGATTCGTTTTGGGGATGTAAAAAGATTGAACGCTATGGGTGCAGGGATAACCCTGAAAAGATCAATCGGGGAGGAGGAGTATCTCCTTCTCCCGAATGATCTTAAAGCTACATTGCTGATACCTCAACTCGTCATTGAGAAATCAGGTATCGAGCAGAATCCCAGATAACCTAGAGCGAAGGATTTCTCCGCGTGGCTGTAGCTCCTTGAACTCCAGCGAGGTCATTCAATTCTGTCAAACGCTGGGAAATGGTTTTTCCGGCTGGCACAGATAAGCTACAGGGTATCTCTGTTGAGTGACCGCAGGATAATCCGGATGATTGTGATGTGCCCCATTTTGCGGGGTCCATCACATCATTCTCCAGATCGTTTGATGGACCGTTGTAAAAGTAGGTGGTAGAAGATTGGGGCATTGAATCTTCACCTTTGTTCGTCACTGCGGCATAGGCAATGGTTACCATCAGTGCCAGGATTAAAGTGAAGAGTGATGCCTTCACTGCAATTTTTTTTCTGTTCATAGCTTTATCTATAAAAATATGTTAACAGCTCTTTTTCTCTTTCCTTGAGGTAAAAAGCGATGACATAAAATTAGGAATGAAGGCGTAGTTAAAACTATCGAAAAAAGAGAGAGAATAAAAAAAGAACAGTTTGGTTCTCCGATTTGGATAGTTTTATTGATATTCGTATCTTGAATATTTAATAAATTTATGACTGAATTTTTCCTTAAATACTCGACTGAATCATGACAGATAGCATTATTTATAGATGTTTTTGCTATATTTTCTATTGCGATATTGACGGGATGTGGAAAGGACAGCCATAAACAGAATGGGGTTTACATGGTAAATACCTTGACAAATACCCTCCAAGTTCCGATAAAAGTGGAAATTGGTCGGGTAACAAAAAAATTAACCGCAAAAGAGACGGATTACACAAAAAACTTAGTATTCAGGGCAATTGCAGAATTGGCACCTCAACAAACTTTGGTAAAAGATTCTGTATTTATCTGCACCGATAATTGCGAAACAGTTTTGAATGCTGGAGATCCTGAGATGGAACCCATCTTCTTTAGGATTTCTTTTGTCGGAAAAGCCAAAATAGATACTAACTGTAGGCACGTTTATGTGTCCACTGGTTTGATACCAGTCTGCAAGGAAGAAAGTAAAAATTACTTCAATTCAAAGTACCATACACGTAAACTGGATAAGTCCGGGAATACTATCGTGGACTATGCTATCGGTGAAGAAGACTGGAAAATGGCAAAGTAGGACCTATTTAATTATTTCGTGACCAGAAAGCTAAGCTAGCGTGAGAAGAACACCAAAAGGCTGCCTGAAATTCTCTGTTAATATTCATTGTTGGCGCTTAGACTTCGGGCGGGGAGGAGAGTGGGGTTTACTTCTTGTACCGCTCCCGATAGGATTTCGGGCTGATGCCGTTTTCATTTTTGAATGATCTTACAAAGCTCTCGGTGCCCGAGAATCCGAGTTGTAAGGCTATATCTTTGATCAACAGGGACGAACTTTCAAGCTGCTCTCGTGCCCGGTTCATTCGGAGTTTCATAATATATCTATATATGGTACATCCTAATGCATTATGTGCAATCGTTCGAAGCGTCCATTCTGAAAAACCGAGTTGTTTTCTGATTTCGGTAGCCAGGCAGGATTTTTCATCGCGGTAATGTTTAGTCAAGTAATCCTTAAGCAGCTTCCCTTTTAGGACGGTGTCGAATTGCTTGAATGGTATTCCGCCCAAAAGCATGGAGTGGTAGATCGATAGACAGTCCGATATTAACTTCAAAAAGACAACGTTGTCGTCAAGATTGTCTATGATCAGCAACCGTAGCCTACTTAATATCTCTTCCACCTGTTTAGTAATCGGACATTGCTGTAGCACAACGAAGTTGTTGCCTCTTGACTTCCACATGTCGACAAGCGGGCCGAAAGCCGGATAATATTCATTTTTGAATACTGGCCAGTCCTGATCGAGTGTGATAGCCACAAAACTGAAGTAACTCGGCTCTACTTCCATTTGAAATTCAGCAACGGGATTATAGGTCAGATAGAAGCAGGGGCCGTCGGCCTCTGAAAGCTGTCTTCTCTCACTGTTGAAAAAGCGGGCACGGCCATGTAACAGAAAGAACAGGATTTTTTTCGGTCTATTGACAATGAAATATAAGGATGTTGGAGTTTGAATATCCAATTCGTAGAGTTGCAGATGAGCGCCGACTAGACTGCGCTGTTGTCTGGAGACCCTCAAATCATGAAAGGTGAAGATTTCCCAGGGTAATGCCACCACAGGGTAGCGACAATGGCTTGGCTTGATACGGACAACCTGGCTATTGATTAAAGACGGGCATTTTGAGTAATTGATTGTGACAGCATTATCCATGGTTACTCCGTTGGTTGTAATTAGGAAGTCTATTTATTAGTGAAGTGTATGAATGGCATTCGCGGAAAAGGTGAGTTCCCTTTCTGGAGAAAATGGACATTATCGGTGTTAAATGCCTTTAAATCTTATATAATCAACGGTGTCATAATTTGATTTATTTTCTTCATGCTCTGTATAAATTTAAAAATACCTGCTGATGGGAAAATATAAAATTACTATTTGAATAGCTTATGTCCAAGGATTTTTTGAGTTTCTTGAGAAAATACTGGAACTGGCTATTGAGGGGATTCAAATAGCATTTTTCCGGATAGTGCTTATTCAATATGGCAAGCTCGTTTTGAGCCGGTGGTAATCCGACCGACAACTTTATAGGGAAATTTAGGTTAGAATACCTTTCCTGGCAGAACATTATTAATAGTAAGTACTCCTTCTTTCGCTGACCTGATAGCGAGTATTATTTGGCCAATTAATTATGAACGAATCCACAACTCAGCTTTCGGACGATACGCTTATCCAATCGTTTAAAAATGGCAGTAACAAGGCTTTTACGGAAATCTATAATCGATATTGGAAAAAACTGTTTACAGCTGCAGCCAATAAACTTGACAATCATGAGGAGGCCGAGGACATTGTACAGCAGATCTTCGTAAGTATCTGGTTGAGGAGAGAACAACTCGATATTCATGCTCAGCTCCATTCTTACCTGGCTGTAGCTGTTAGATACAGAGTCTTCAAAGCTCTGAATGCACGGTCCAAACATAAGCATTGTGGTGACGATGTGCTGGAGTCTGCACTGCTCAATATTCCGGACGACTCCACTAGGCAGTGGCTGCAATTCGATGAAACCAATATGCGTGTAAACAATCTAGTAGCGACATTGCCTGAAAAATGTCGGCTGATATTTGAAATGAGTAGATTGGAAGGGCATAGTCATAAGCAGATCGCATCCGAACTGAAGCTATCTGAAAAGACAGTAGAATGGTATATCGGGAAAGCCATAAAAGTTATCAAAAAAGGATTGAAGATTTTGCTGATCGGCTTTTAGATTTTTTAGTTTATCTGAATACGAAGTTCTATATCACTCCCATTGGAGTGATATAGAACTTCAATACCGTTTGTTTTACAGAACGCGAAGAGATCAAAGCTCTTCTCCTGTCTCAGACGTTTTAATTCCTGTAAATGGTAGCTAGCTATTATTGGCATCTTCAATCGTTTCGTTAGGTATCCATCCCTCATTATTATCGCTCGTTCTTCTTACCCAGGTCCACCCATTAAGCGTTTTTATTTTAACAACTGACTCTCCTTTTTCAATATTCAGTTCTTTGGCACTGTAATTTTCTAAAATAACCCCGCTGGATTTGTCCGCTGAAAAATCAATTAGCTGCACAGGAACCCATCCGCCTTTGTGGGTGCCGCTTTCGGCCCAGATCCAATCTCTCCAATTCTCTTCAGGGGCTCTTTCGCCTAATTTCACATGCTCCCCTTTATCTAATTTTATCGGGTTTTCGTATTCAGTTTTATGTGAAGCAATTGTTTTAAATGTTTTTCCTATTTTCATAGCTACGCTCGTTTTTTCCGTAATATAGGATTTGAAAATCAATTGTTTGCTTAGCTGTATTAACAGCTAAGAGGAGTGAATTTCAACTGAGAGATTCATTATCAAAAAAAAAGGAAAGGGTAATACCCAGTCCCTTGGCTGTAGGCATGCAGAGTCCCTAAATCAGAGTCAGTCTGGCCTAATTCTATGCAGCAAAGTGCGGCAACATCGCTGATGTCGGATTGATCTATAAAAATGACTTCATCAAAGTGCAGGTCGAGTTGAACCAATGCAAAGATCGGGCTAAAGATACAGATTACATACTCTTTATAGATCGGTATTTCCTTTCATTTTTCTAAGGTGGAGTTGCATATACATGAATAATAAAAATGCGCATAAGACATTTTCGATCAATATACCATAATAAAGACTGTCTGCTTTGCCCCATAGCCAACAATAGGCAATCATCGGATAAAATAACAGAAGATCCCTAAAAAGGGTAAATAGGGTGGCTTGTTTAATTTTTCCTGTTGCTTGAAGAAAAGTGGTGGAATTTGGAAAAACAGGAAAGAGAAACATGACGGAGATCAACAGCCTGAAATAAAAGATGTCGGATTGGGTGAGCGTAATATCAGGGATAAGCAAGGTCAAAATATTTTCTGAAAAAACGAGTAGCGGTATTCCTATAATGGTCATTAAGAGGATTTCATATTTAAGAAAAACAAAATAGCTATTGCGCACACGCTTAAAAAGCTGTGCTCCATAGTTTATACCTGCCACGGGCTGTAGTGCCTGTACCATTCCTAGCACTGGAGTTACCGAAAAAGAAAATGTCCGGTATATCGCTGAAAAAACTACAAGCCCTGTTTCTGCTCCATTGATTGCCATTACCTTAAACAGAAAGATCTGTCGGACCAATCCACTGACTTGGCTGAGGAAACCTGGAAAACCTACTGTTACAATTTCTATCAGTAGTTTGAAATCTGGGCGAATCGGAGGTTTTCCGAAAAATAAGATTCCTTTTTTTAAAATGAAATAACGGAGTGTAAGTACAGAATAAATGGTCATGGCCAGAATGGTAGATAGGGCAAGTCCGGTGACTCCTAATTCAAAGTAGACTGTACATATGGTGCAAAATAGGATATTCAACACCACACTTACAGCCGTGATTTTCATGGCATAACTCATTTTTCCTTCTGCACGGATGAGAACCGATGTACCCACACCAAATATGCTCGGTAAACTGAATACCGACATCATTAAATAATATTTACTACCGTAAATCAAAACCTCGCCGTTGCCACTCATCAAACCGATCAGATCATCCGCAAAAAGAAATCCTGTTATGGAGATGCACAGTGAAAAAAGCAGTAACAGAGCGATGGTGTAATATAAAATAGTTCCAATAATTTCATCAGATCCGGCACCAATTGCCCGGCTGACGATCGAGGCAGAACCGACCCCGATCCAGCGCACAACGGCAAAGTTGAAGGCGATAAGTGGAATAGATAATGCGATACCCGCCATAGCGGCTGAGCCCACAAATTGGCCTGCAAAAATAGCATCTACCATCGCGTTGACCGATGTCATCAACATGCCGACAATACCGGGAGCAGATAGTTTGCACACCAGTTCATGCATCGGTTTAGTTATTATCTGTTCTTTTTGCATGTTGAAGGAATTATCTTAAATATTTTTCAAACCACATCCGGGTAAGTCTGTTAACTTCATCCCGATTTGCAGAAATGCCGTGGTCATCATCTTCAAAGAATACAAAACGGAAGGGCTGTCTGCTTTTGTAAAGTGCTTCTGCCGCCCTAAAACTTTCTTCAGGCAGCACCCGTTTATCCTCAGATCCATGCATAAGAAGAATGGGGGTGGTTTTATTTATTTTGTCTGTCCAGTAAATCATCGAACGGTGTTTGAGTATTTCCTCCCGATGTTCCTGATAGTCTGGTATGACGGCAGCATAGGTACTGTCAAGTGATGGCCTTGCATCTAGGGATAGCTTTAAATCTGAAAAGGCACCGATAACAACTGCTGTTTTTATTTTATTGGTTCTTGTCAGTGCCATATAGGTTTTCATACCCCCAGTACTCCTACCGTACATGCCTATTCTGGAAGTATCTGCATCTTGAACTTTTGTTAGTAACGGGATCAGGTTCAGAATATCGTTCAGGTCCTTACCTCCAAAATCTTCTTTCCCTTCACTGCCATCGTTTCCTCTTAACTGTGTGGTGATCACGACGTACCCCCAGGATGCCATCTCTCCGAGAATACGTTGAGCCAGAGGTATATTAAACATCGAAAACGAACCGATTCCACCACGGTTGTAAATAATACAAGGATATTTTCCAGCAGATCTGGGTTGAGCCATATACCCTTTTACCTTTAAGCCATCGCTCAGGTAGAAAAATTCCTTCACGTCCACTTGATGCAGTATGCTGTCATACCGCTCAGGAATTGGAAGACCATAATGGCTTTGTAATCCGGTCGTATCTTTTTTGTTCACATTTTTTTTTGATATGAATGCGACAGTTTGGGCATGTGTTACTTGAAAAATGAATATCGCTAATAACAGCACAAAAGCTTCTTTTTTTAATTTATTCATCTGCTAGTGTTTTTTTGAACTGTATGATACCCCATATCATCAACGCCACTGTGAGCAAAAGCAACCAGAACGCTTTATGCAGTAGTAGTGAAGCTATGGGAATATTTTTGTTTTGGCTTGTCATAAAATTTGACTGATAGCGCAGATCTTCGGAGCTGAAAGTTTTACCGCTTAGAATTTTATGGTAAACAAATGTTCTCCATTGATGCTGTGCTTGTTTGAAATCTTGATTAAAATTTTCGTAATCCGATAGGGATGTGCGTCCGATCTGGTTGAATACAAGAGTGGCGATCAGAGATGGAGAAATCAAGCTCATTTTTTCTAATCCTTCCTCTTGCATCCGCAGTGCACGACTAAAATCTGCCTCATGAAGGTCATTTATAGTGTCAATTTTAGCTTTCGTGACAATATATGCAGGATACCATTTCATAATAATAGCGTTGCCGACAGTGTCTGATTTAAAAGCTTGATATTCGGGATGTTTTTCGAGGTACTGGCTATAGGTTTGCTGTTCATCTGTATCTTCTTTGATCTGCCTTTGCTTTACAATTTGTTCATTCCGTGAAGGTAGGGGGTAATGTTCTTTCATGACAGTATTCATGACTGTAGGCATCAGGAAAACAATAAAGACCCAGAACATGGTGAGTACGATACCATTGAACAGCGCGCTTTTCAGGAACATATTTAGAGCAAAGCATACTGCAAACCAAAACAGGGCATAGAGTGTGGTCATTAAAAGGATGATGAGTGTTCCAAAATCATATTGGGCCATTGAAAAGGGGCTGAATGCAAGCATGCTGCAAAATATACTGCTGTATAGTATGGCGAGCAGCCAAAGCACACGAATGAGCCATTTAGAGAAAATAAACTGAAGTGTATTTGGCCGGTAGATCCGCAATAATGTAAAGGTTCCAGATTCTTTTTCCGAAGCCAGTAAATCATAGGTCATTGCAATGATCAGTAAGGGCAGGAGATAGATGATAAAGAATGAAAAATCCAGCTTTCCTATCAAAAGATTGATCGGATTAACAATCTCTTCGTTGATAAGCATATTGAAACGGTCTATGGCAGAGAACCGACTATAATAGGGGTACAGGTCGCTTTGTCCGATAGCAAATAGGGCATTTGGATGAGGTGGCTTTACTATGTAATGCATCGTGTAAGTACCGATAGAAGAAGCATTATGCGGTGCGTCGACACCGATAAAATCGTGTTCTGCACGATATTGTTGTATATCTCCGATGTGTTTTTCAAACCGGTGGTGCTGATCTACTTCGATCTTGGCAATATTTTTTAACTGAAAATTGATCCATGTGCTCCCATTGAAGACTGCGAACTGGGTGAATAAAAAAAGAAGGATGGATAAAATCAATAAGGTCCGGTCCGAAACCATTTTTTTCAATTCATATTTAAATATATGCTTATGCATGAGCTATAGTTTTAAACGTCTAATAGAAAAGAATATGAAAAGCATAGCAATAACTAACCAGGCTACTAACAGGAGCAGACTGAAAACATAGCCAGAAAATCGGGTTTCAAAACTTCGCGGTTTGTACTGATAATCAGGGACCTGCTGCCAGAGATCCTTGCCGCCCTGATAATTCAGATTTTGGTGCTCATGCCCCTGATGGTCCATGATATCTTCATTGAGTATCCCCATCATATTTCTGCGGTACTGTTCTGAAAAATCAATAAAATGAAAGTAATCACCAATATCTGAGCCCGCTATTCCCATCGCTATAGAGCGCATATTTGTAAAAGGTGATAAGACAGATATAGCGCTATGCACACTGTTCTGTTTGGCAAACAAACTATCCAATGTTTTATAATTCCGCTCGTAGGTGGCGTGTCCTTCTTCTTCGAGTAGCTGCAGTGCATAACCGAAAACACTTACCGGAAGGCTGTCGGGGCTACTGACTTTGTATGTTGCCATGAGCTTGTTTGCTGCTTCCTTGTTCAGCGTCTGCCAATGTGCTACTCCCTCGTAACTTCCCTGAAGTGTTTCATTTTCGATGTTTTGTGTAAATTCGTAAGCAGCGGGTGTAGGATATAACCATTCCGAAACAAATACCGATAGTTTCGGAATAATGATGCAGACGGTGATCCAAAAAGTGAACAGCAATAGCAGAGACTGTCGCGAGCTATTGCTGAAAGTAGAAAAAGCTATTGAAGTGAACAGGAAGATGATGAAATATACCGCATAGCTTATCAGCATCAAGATGGAAGCTGTAAAAATTGCTGCCTCCTTTTGTGGGTTAAAGAAAATAATCCATCCCAATAACATCATGACGGGCAGGATAACAACTGATAATATGATTAGCGCACCGAAGACTTTTCCGGAAAGCAGCTGTGACTGTGTTATGCCCTGGCATAAGGCCAGTTTTAAAGTTCCTTGTTCTTTTTCCTTACTGATCATTCCGTGTACAATGACAATAATCAGCAACGGTATGATATAGAGAAAAGCAAACCCTAAGGTCAGCTCTCCGGAACGCAACAGGAAGGTTGCATCGTCAGCCGCACGGATCTGAGGCGGATTCTGTTTATGGGTCTCGATACGTATGGCCTCGCCCGAATAAGGACCGATTCCTTTTTCCAATAGGTTAAATATGGATAAAGGTTTGAAAGCATATGTGCCATAATGTCCCGCAGCATGTGGGTTTTTGTCTTCCTGAGCTAGCCATAATGTTCTTACCTGTTGTTGGCTCAAGGTGATATCCAGGGAACTATTTTTATAATAGAGAAATCCTACATATAAGGAGGATATCAATAAAATCCATGATGTGCTCACTAGAAATAACAAGCTTCCGTCCCGTAATGCAGTTCGAATCTCGTTGAATGCGATTCTTTTGGTTCTTTTAAAAAACAATCCGTTCAACATATCAGTGCATGTGTTGTAAATAAAGAATTTCAAGTTCCTTGAAGCTGACATCTGAAGCCGCAAAGGACTCTAGCAGCACTCCCTCTTTCATAATACCGATATGTGTACCCGTTTCTTTTGCGCGGAAAAGATCGTGAGTTGCCATAAGTGTTGCTAGTCCTTTTCCTTTCATTTCAAGTAACAGGTCTGAAAATTCGTTACTTGCTTTAGGATCGAGACCTGAGGTGGGTTCGTCCAGCAGCAGTGCTTTTGCCTGTTTTGCTTTTGTTAGGGCGATTCCGACTTTTTGGCGCATACCTTTGGAGTAGTTTTTAACTTTTTCCGTTATAAATTTTTGCTGTAAACCTGAGCCCATAAGGAGTTCCATAAGTTCATCTCTGCTTTTGTCATAACCAGCAAGACCACAGAAAAAATCAAGATTTTCCATTCCCGTAAGTTGCGGGTACAGCATGAGGTTTTCCGGTATATAGGCAATGTCTGCTTTGGTCTCAGGTCCGTACAACGCTACTTCTTTGTTATTTATAAAACCTTTGCCTGAAGTGGGTTTGATAAAGTCTAGAAAAAGGTTGATCGTAGTCGATTTACCAGCTCCGTTGCTACCTAAAAGACAATAGATTTCTCCGGGATTGATTTTTAGATTAAGTGCCTTCAGCGCAACATGGTCCTGATTGTATTCCTTCCTGAGTTCTTTCGCTTCAATCATCATTAAGATATTTTGAATAAAGCTGTCAGCGGTCTTGTTCGAGCTAACAGCTTTATGCAGTGGCTGTTAATTTAGTGCTATGAAATTAGCTAGTTTACCGTCTACTGTAAATTTCTGCTTAGCAGTGCCTGATGTTGGGTTAAAGCTATAGACGGTACTCGTTCCCTCACGGGCAGCATTCAACAGCCATTCTCCATTAATTTTTTTAAGAAAAGGTGGATTCGAACCATATACGACAGGGATATCTTTAATCTTACCTTCAACTGTTCTGTTTACAATATCAATAATGTAGTAGTTGTAATTCGGCCCCTTAAGCTCCCATTCGTCTTTCGGATCTTCTATTTTCATCGTAACCGCTTTGTTATCGCTGTATGGAAAAAAGTTTCTGCATAATCCTCCTGTTAGCTGGTTAAGATTCATAAAATAGGTTGGATCGAAATCATATTCATTGTTCTTGATACGAAGTATGCCACTTGGTTTCGCTGTTGTTCCATAGCCCATTACGTAAATATCTCCATTAGCCATGAGTGACAGTGCACCTCCGTTTGAACCGATAAATATTCTTGAAGTTCGGGGGTCGCTTATTACCTTTTCCACCTTTTGTGTTGTAATATCTACGATGGCAACAACGGCCTCATCAATGGCAGGATTAAAATCTTTTTCATAATATACCCCCATAAAAAGCTTGTCACCCCGTTTGATGATCTGCTGTATGTACATCGTCGGAATGCCAGCTTCTTTAAGGAGGGAAATATCGATATCACCCTTTTTTTTCATGGTTACGGGATCAAAACGGATAACTCTGTATTCGCCACCAGTTCCAACAGTGGCCGTATATGCATCATGCTCATCTACAAAACACAAGCTGGCAAAATTTCTGCCCGAAGGATCTCTTAAACTGTTTCCGGCAACAGGCTTTCCTTGATTTTCAAATGTATAACGGGTCATGGTTGCAGGCTGTCCTACAAAAGATATGAAAGTTGCTTTATTAAATCCATAAATCAATGCGCCAGATGCAAATTCGGTGGACCCAGTATTGTCAACGTGCGTTTTATCCAGGTTTTCAAGACCTTGGAAATAGGTCGTATTATTGGGATATTGACCCGCTTCTGTAAGTAAGGCGTAATTCATTTTCCCGGTTACTGATATTGCTGGTGGATCATTCTTTTTGCTGCAGGATGCAAACAACAATGATGCTACTGAAATCATGGCCGTAAGGCCTTTTAATCGATTGGGAATGTAAATCATGGTTTTTTAAAATTATTTTAGGGTATAATTGAGTGTTAAATAAAAAGCTCGTCCCGGTTTTTGCACACGGAAATTGTCATAAAGTTTTTCATTAAAAAAATTCTGGCATTCAAAACTTATCGCGTACTTTCCTTCTTTCTCTGTTAAGGACCAGCCGAGGTGCCCGGGATATTGGGCAGGGATGATATTTTTACTTTCGCTATTTCCGTCAATATCCCAAAAGAGATAAAAGTCATGTACATACCGCACGCCATACCAGAAACTCATCTTTAGGCTGTTCCACACGAGTTTTTTGGGCTCATAGTTGATGTCTGCATTGCCAAACAAGTATGGCGCATTGGGAATGCGTTTACCATAATAGCGCTCACTTCCGTCAACTTCTGAACGGTTCCTGATTTCCTGATATGTCGCGTTTACGTTTAATCTGATCACATCGAATAGCTGATAGTTTACTTGGCCTTCTACTCCCAGTGAGGATGATTTGCTTAAGTTCTGATGCATAAAATACCTGGAAGAAGGACGTTGCCAGATGATGTTGTCTGTCGATCTATAAAAGCCGTTGATTTGGGTATTAAGCTTTGACTTTTTATAATTAAGCCCTAGATTAAAATTATGACTAGTTTCCGGTGCGAGGGAAAGATTGGGCAGGATCAACATCTGATCCCCAAAGAGTTCAGATACCGTAGGTATTCTTATGGCATATTCATAGGATAAGTTGGATGAGAAATTCGGATTAAATCTGTATGAAAGGGCTTCTCCAAATCCAAAATTCTCTTTTTGGGACGATTGCGCCGTAAATCCAGATAAATCCCTTGAATAACCGTGGGCGTTAAAATTAAAATACTTGGCCGAAGTAATAGAAATTAAGCGATTATTTAACATATAAGCCTTTAGTGCCAGTCCACCGATGGTCTTCCGTACCGATTGTGGACTGGCATAATAGTCTCGACCATAGTATGCTTCCACGATCTTGTCAGAACCTGTACGGTGGAAGTAGGAGTGCTGCAAAGATGCTCGTATATCCATAGCCGGTGAAAGGTGCCAGATAGCATTCAATTGTCCTGAAATGTTCTTGTCCTTGAGCTGGAGATTGTTTCCCGAACTTGAAATTTCGCCACCCTGATTCCGGCTTGCAATTACATCTCCTTTCCAGTTGTAAACATTTAAGGACGTGTCGACTAGGAGGGGACGCGCATAACTGCCCACTATATAAGCATCTAAATCAAAATTTTTCATCAGTCCACTCTTTTTATAACGCAGCAGGGTTCCAATAGCCGCATTTTTTGATACAGCCTTGCCATAGGGTTGCTTTGCTAGCGCATCGTGTTGCAGTTCGCTGCTGTTTCCCGAAACATAGAAGGAGATGAAAGCGTGATCCGCCCACGACGTATTTTTGACTCCCAGTTCGGGACGAACCATGTAATTACTGAATTTATTATGAAACCTTCTCACAGTTGCGGTAGTACTGTTTCCATCACTGTCCAATAGTTCCGCATCCATTTTGTAATTATTGTCGGAATGGTTCGCAAATGCATTCAAGGTTAGATAGCTATTTTTTTTGAAGAAGTACCGAGAGTTCATGACCAGTTTTTGGGTGTTAAAGCTACCGGTTCCGTAACTCAGATCTATGAAGTCTTTGACATCATCGCGGGATACCATATTGACGGCACCTCCGAGTGCATCCGATGCCAAACTGATCGGTACTGCACCTTTGTAGATCTCAAAACGGGAAAAGAAGGTGGCAGGAACTGAGCCGATATTCATTTCACTGCTGTAATGTTCCAACGGAATACCATCCATAAAGAAACGGATCTGTTTTCCGGTCATACCATTTACAGATAAATTTACTTCACTTCCCAAGCCCCCATTCTGTCGAACATTTACACCCGAGATAGCGCCCAATGCATCTGCATTGCTTGTGGTTTTGGAAGATAGATTTTTTGTTTCCAGTACGGAAACAGATAAAGGTTGTTTTTCTACTTGGCTTACCAACGATTCTGCATGGATGAGTACTTCATTCAATGTTGTACTTTTGGTTTGAAGTACAATATTAAAGGTTGTTTCCCTCCCTTTTGTGGATAATTCTTCACGATGTGATTTATATAAGATGTGAGAAAAAATCACAGTCACCTTTTCTTTTTGGTCTGTACTAAGCGTATAGTTCCCTTTGTTGTCGGAGATGGCGCTTCTACCTATATTGGCAATAGTTATAGTGGCACCTGCAACGGGTGCATTATGTTCACCAGTGATCTGTCCCTTTATTGTTATTTTATTCTGTGCATATATTACATTTGCGATGATGAACAATAAGCTTAATATGATTGTCTTCACTTTTATATTTCAATAATTTTCATTTGTTTCCAATGTGTTCCATTTCTGTCTCTATGGTAAGAGACGGAATATACATCTGGTATCCAGCATTAAATTTGATGTAATAGATTGGCGTCAATCATGGATGAAAAAGCATCTTCATCTATAGCTTTCAGTTCTTCGTCTTCTACAGTACCGTCTGCTAGTTTCCAGATCTTCAAATGGGTTCCTTCCAAAATATAGGCCTCGTCATTATCGGGAAATAGCACATATAATTTTATAGATTCTCCTTCGTTCTTCTCAAAATTATGAAGTGTCTGGTTTCTCAATATTTTAGCTCCGGATGCTTTTTTTAAGGCGATAATTTCTCTTTCTTCGTTGTACAAAGCATAAGATAAATGTGAGGTAACGCTGATGCTGATGCTATCCTTTGCCGGTACAGTATAGCATTTGGATTGTGCACCACTGGACGAATAATCGATCACTTTTACAGCACATTCTTCGGGCGAAGGATTAATAAGGTCAAATGAATGCGCTGCGGATCTTTGAACATTAATTTTTTCGACATAAAAAAAATCTTCATCAGCCGTTAGGGATTTATAGCACTTACCGTCCAGATAGAGTTCAGAGATAAGCTCATACTTTCCTAATGGTGCATCGTCAGCAACTGTATAGGTAAAATAAAAATGTCTTGCAGTTTTGATCCTTGTTAATATTTCAACAAGTTGTTCTTTCTTTCGATTTCCGCTTAAATAGTCCGCTAGGATCAGTAATGGTATATTTCTAGCCAAGTTTTGGTTTGTCGGAAAGGGATCCGGAATGCCTTCTTCATTTTCAGTTATTACTTGTTCATATTTTGGCAGCAGGAGAAGATTGTTTTGGTACAGATAACGAAGTTCACCGTCAGGAGATTTTACAGCTGTACGGACAAATGGAAATAAGGGGCGGTCATGCTCGCTTTCAAGTGCAACAGACCAATGTATGGTCACTGTTTTTCCTTGCAGGGTACGTTTTGGAAAAATGCTCATTTTTGGATCGATGTAATATATTCTTTTGTGTATTTCTCAGGGTAATCTTTAAACCACTTTTTTACGGTTTCCTCTCCACATAATTCGTATACCGTGCTCATCAATAACTCTTCACGTTGTAGATAATTATTCTTAGCTTTTTCTGGATCCTTGTCCTTCAGTTCAATGAATTTTTCTCTTTCATGTTTACCCATCGGGATATGGTGTATAAACCGCTGAAAAAATTGCTGACAAAACTCGGCATATGCAGGAGTAAAGAGGATGAAGTTATGCCACATTTCATCAATGATCAATAGATCGTCATTGACATAGATGTTTGGTTCGGTACATATGGCAATAAATTTCTTTGTTTCCTGAAACAGATCTCGGATTTCTTCTTCTGGTATACGGTACCGATTAGAAAAGCGGAACAGCACATTTTCATTGGAATAATTGATGTAGGCTTGATCGGATAATATTTGTACATCCATACAGGCAAGATTTGAAAGTTAAACTAAGGGGATGTCCAACGTCTAAGGACATCCCCATGTAGACTCAGATGTGATTGTTAGAAGCTACCTCCACAATGCGAACCACAGTGACCAGGTTTGATCTGTGCCACTGATTTTTTAGCCATTAATGAAGCGATGAGAGCCTCTTTTTTCGATACTTTTTTCATGATGAAAAATTTAATTGTAATGCCTACTCTATGTCAGGTTTTCGGCTTCCCCTTTTATATTAAATGCAACTATGTTACAATTATACATATAAACGCACATACATGCAACAATATTGCAGTAAAATTATTTTTATTTTATCTAGTTTTTAAGCGAAATTGGTTATAGCCATTATTTTGATGTCGCGGACAATGAATATTATAAAATACATGGAACTGGGATTAGGCGAGATAGAAACATTGCAGAATATACAGAGTAAAAAAAAGAGAGGAGGAATCATTGAAGATCCTAACTCATAAGGAAAAGTTTAATGAAGACTATTGTTGATATTCATACACAGTTGATGAATAAATATATTTTTATCAAAAAAACTAACGGATTATGTTAAAGAAAAGAAAACTGCTTTCGGAAAATAGCAGCTTTTTAAAAGCAACCTTTTATTCTATCATTCCTTTTCATAATCTTTTAGCTACTTGCAATGCTGTTGGACGTAGCTTTTCCTCCATTACTAAAAAGCTTCTTGGAAGCCGCCCTTGAGGCTGAAATGGAAGACCACATGGGCGAATTTGAGCGTTCCAAAGGTAATCGTCGTAACGGTAAGTCGACCAAACAGATCCGTACATCAGATGGCTCTATTGATATCGATACTCCTCGAGACCGTCGATCTAGCTTTGAGTCTCAATTGGTGAAGAAGCGTGAAACGATCCTTGCCGAGAGTCTTGAGAAAAAGATTTTAGGCATGTACGGTCTGGGTATGAGTTTACGTGATATTTCCCAGCACCTTAAGGAAATGTATTATACAGATATCAGTCACAGCACACTTTATGCCATTACCGACAAGATTATTCCTAAGGTCAAAGAATGGCAGTCACGAAGCTTAGACTATCTTTATACCATTGTCTGGATGGATGAGTTAAAGAGGATCATCGTTTTGTTTCCTGGGCTGTTTACAATATTTTAGGTATCGATCGCAACGGACATAAACACGTTCTGGATATGTATGTCTCAAAGCATAAAGGGGCGAAATTTTGGCTAAGCGTACTTACAGATCTACAGAACCGAGGTGTCCAAGACATCCTGATTGCCTGTATTGATAATCTTAAGGGGCTTTCCGAGGCTATACAGAGTGTTTTTCCTGACACTGAGGTGCAAACCTGTGGGGTTCATCAAATCCGTAACAGCTTAAAGTATGTAGCTAGTAAAGACCAAAAAGAGTTTATGAACGATCTAAAGCCTGTCTACCGTGCAGACACATTAGATCTGACAGAATTACGGATGGATGAACTTCAGGATAAATGGAGTGAGAAATATCCCGTGGTTATTGACTCCTGGCGTCGCAACTAGCAACGCCTGAGTACATATTTTCGCTACGATAAGTCCATCCGGAAATTAATCTACACCATCAATACGATCGAAAGGTTCTATCGTCAGGTTAGTAAATTATCGAAGACTGAGGGCGCCTTTACCTCAGATATGGCACTGATGAAACTGAACTACTTAGCACATAATAACATTAAGAAAAATGGACTATGCCACTGGCAAATTGGGAACTACTGCGCAAAAAATTGGCGATTTGGTTTCCAGGGAGAATGGTGTTAGATTTGCAATAACAACAAAGGATAATTATCAGCTCTGAGGAACTGAGAATTACCCCTTGACACAATTTGTTTTACACTCCCACGCTGTTCCAAAAAGCATCTTCATCTTCAATTCTCTCTGAGAACAACCAAACTTCTTTTATTTTATCATTTTCAACTCTCAGTAAATCTATGCCTTTCATTGAAAGTCTTTTATCTCCTTTTTCCGCTTTGAAATGGATTGACGCAGCTACAAGATTTCCATTGTCAGTTGTGTACTCGATTTCATCAATAGCAAAGGTGCCATTGCTCCATTTCATAAAGCTTCCCAAATGGGAAAACAATTCTGCTTTTCCATTATAAGTTCCCGATTGAACTCCGTTGCCTGGTTGATGCCATATTACATCATCTGCAAGTAAACTTCCTGCCGTATCAAAGTCCCTTTTAGCTACGGCATCAAAATACGACTGAACTATGGTTACATTTTTTGACATACTATTTTGATTTTTTGGATTAATAAATATCCTACAAATGTCTAACTTTGCTTTCTATTATACAAGTACATACCTAAAAGTAGGGTACTTACACGAAGTAAAGAATAATTGATTATCAATAGTATACATGAATATAAACATTTCGGACGAGAACTGTCCATTACGAAAAACACTTGAAATCATAGGTGGCAAATGGACAATGCTTATTATTTTTCAAATCAATGAGCGAACTATCCGCTATGGAGAACTTAAACGCTTCATTCTCGGCATCAGTGAAAAAATGCTGATTAGCCAACTGAAATTTTTATGTGACAAGGGTATTGTCAGCAAACAATCTTTTCCCGAAATTCCGCCTAAAGTGGAATACACTTTAACAGATACCGGAAAGGAATTATTGCCGATTATAAATCAAATCATACAATTTGGTATCACTCATAAATTATAATGTTTTATTGGCCATGACATTCCCTTGTTTTTTTCTATGAGTCCCGGAAAATTCTCTTTAACTATATCAGTCCTTATATTCTCCAATGGATTAATTTCGATTATAGATGCACCGTCTTTTTTTACACTGTCTTTTTTGTCGTGATAATGTTTTACACGGCACCTTTTTGTATTCAGTAAAATCTACTAAAACTCGTTTTTGTGAAGGCAACAATGAGAAAAAAGTGAGTATAACACATTTTATGGACAGGTGTATGTCTTACTTTCCCGGTACTGGATGCCTTAAAAGAAGGTAAGGAAGTGTATAGCATTGTCGATACCGAGAAGGGACATCTTTGTCTGCCCGTGATGCAGAAATCCGCAGGATGGAGAAAGCGAGTGTTATATTCAGGTATCAGTAAAGATGGATGTATTTATGCCTTGCACCGAATATCGGAACATGACGGATGAAGATTTGAAAAGTAATCTATGCTTAATTAAAGGTTGTTTACGAATTATTGGCTTTACAATTTCCGTTGCATTCAACCTCTGATTGTGTGAAACTTCGGAAGCCTAAGGATTTTGCAGGGCTACTTTCTGTATCCATAAATCACTTAAATAAAGTCGTTAAGCATGTAAAAAATAAAACTACATCGGAAATCATCATAGATCGAATCTTGGAGGAAGCCAGAATATTATTAAAGATTACAAACTGGTCAATTTCTGAAATTGCTTATTCACTTGGTTATGAAACACCCTCAAGGTTTGTTTATATGTTTAGTAAAAAGATCGGCATCAATGGAATAAGTAAGATCATGGAATAATTGCATATTAACGTTTGTATCAGGAAAGCACATCTCATCAAAGACGTCCTATTCTGAAAAGAATTTATCATAAAAAATTAAGTATGTTTAGAAACATCGTATGCAGACTTAATCTTGGTATTATTCTATGCAAAGAATTCCCTAAAGTGTATCATCTTTTTAGTGATGATAAATTAAGAATCTTCGAGTCAGTTGGGACTGAAGAACTGAAAATAATTGAAGATAAAACCTAAAAAACAATAGTATCTACCAGAAAAAAAATCACAATATGAAGACACTTAATTTTTTAGTAATCGGAAAAAATCAGGAGATGTTAGCAATATTAAAAAGAATTATTGAGAGTACTGAAGGTTGGCATGCTCATGTTATGGAGGATGAGGGACATCTTGAAAGCTTTCTTTTTGAACATAAGGTCGATGTGATTCTTCTGAGCTCAGGATTATCCGAACTTTTAGAAGTTGGAATAAAAGCCTACGCGCTTTCCATAGACCCAAATATCAAAGTTATTCAGCATTTTGGAGGAGGAAGCGGACTTCTTAAAAATGAAATATATAGCGCCTTTCCAGAATGGCAAAATTAATAGACAAAACTATGTATGCTAATATTATCAACAATGTAAGCAAATGTATACAGCTTACCGAAGAAGAACAACATCTTTTTACTAGTATTTTGAAGGTTCAACATGTTCCTGCAAAGACAAAACTACTGCAGGAGGGAGAGGTATGCCAATTTGAAGGTTATATCCAAAAAGGTTGTATACGCATTTATTATGTCAATGAAAATGGTTTCGAAGTAACTGTTACTTTTGCAGTTGAAGATTGGTGGGTCAGCGATATAGCTTCTTTTCATGAACAAAAAGCTTCTAGACTTTTTATAGAAACACTTGAAGATACTGAAATGTACATTCTTAGTCCCGAGACCAAAGAAAGACTTTTACAGAAAGTCCCTAAATTTGAAAGAGTTTTTAGGATGCTTGTTCAACGAAATCTTGTAACTTTTCAAAATCGTCTGATCAATACGATCTCCCAGAAAGCGGCAGATCGATACTTGGAATTTATCAAAATCTATCCCACAATTCCGCAACGAGTTGCCCAATATTACATTGCATCATATTTGGGTGTCTCCGCGGAATTTGTAAGTACAATACGAAAAAGATTATCCGCAAAATAATTAAAACCTAAAGATGAATAAAAGTCAGGCACCACTGCTTGGCTTTTTTTTATAAAATTACCTTTCCCAGAAGTTTGTGCGCGGACGATCATAACATAAAACAAACATCGAGTTTCTAAGAATATTTGCACTGCTGTGTTGTGTAATTTTTTTTTCATTTCATTCTTTCTTTAACTAGTTCAATGGACGGATATTTTCTTCTCCATAGTTTTGTTGTATCAAAAAAAAATAATAATGGAAAGAAGAAATTTCTTAAGAAAAGGTTTAATGGGAACAGGGATGTTTGCAGCAACCGCAGCTTTGGGAAATGTCCTAAAAAATGAGATTGATGAACTTGGCCCTTTAGAACTTCTGGGTTTTAATCACATACCTAATGAGGATCCCAAAATCAAGGATAATTCTGTGCTTCACAAAGCTGATTCAAGAGGCCTTGCAGATCATGGTTGGTTAGTGAGTCATCATACCTTCAGCTTTGCAAATTACCATAATCCAGACCGAATGCACTTTGGGGTCCTCCGTGTTTTAAATGATGATAAAGTAGAAGCTGGTAAAGGTTTTGGGATACACCCCCATGATAATATGGAGATTATCAGCATTCCTTTGGACGGTGATCTAGAACATCAAGATAACATGGGCAATACCACGATTATTAAAAAGGGGGATATTCAAGTAATGAGCGGAGGTACAGGTGTTATGCACAGTGAATTTAACAAGAACGATGACCGTCTGGTTAAATTTTTACAGATTTGGGTATACCCCAATAAACGTAATGTCACGCCTCGATACGATCAGATCACGTTGGATGTATCCCAGAGAAACAATAAATTTCAACAGATTCTTTCTCCTAGTCAAGATGATGAAGGGGTATGGATTCATCAAGATGCTTGGTTTCATTTAGGACGTTTTGATCAGGATTTTGTTACCGATTATAAGGTTAAAAAAGCAGGAAACGGTGTATATGCTTTCATTATAAAAGGAAGTGTCTCAATTGACGGGCAGGAACTAGAAAGTCGTGATGGACTGGGTATTTGGGATATAACAAATCTCGAAATTAAAGCAACTTCGCCGGAAACAGAAATTTTGTTGATGGATGTTCCAATGATGTTATCATAAACAGCAGTAAAAACCAAAAAAATAAAAAACACTTAGTTCTTTTAATTATGTCAAAATCAATTTGGGAAATAGATCCCACCCATTCAGAAATAGGATTTAAGGTAAAACATATGATGTTTACCAACGTGTCAGGAAAATTTAAAAACTTTCGCTCCACAATTGAAAATGAAGATAATCATTTTGAAACTTCAGAACTTTCCTTTACAGCGGAAGTAAACTCTCTGGATACAAGCAATGAAGACCGAGACAACCATTTGAGAAGTGCTGACTTTTTCGATGTTGAAGAATTCCCGTTAATTTCTTATAAATCTACTGGAATCAAAAAGATCAACGAGGGCCAGTTTACAGTTTCTGGAGATCTTACGATTAAAAATGTGACAAAAAATATCACTTTGGATGCAGAGTATAGTGGCTTAATGAAAGATCCATGGGGAAACACAAAAGCCGGAGTTGCATTAACAGGAAAAATAAATCGTAAGAATTTTGGATTAACATGGAATGCCGCTTTGGAAACAGGTGGCGTACTGGTCGGAGAAGAAATCAAATTAGCGGCTGAAATACAGTTAATCAAACAATAATTATTAACCTTTAAATTTTAAACACAATGAAAAAAATAATCTTGTCATTTGTATTTAGTTTAGCTTCATTAGCTATTTTTGCCCAAAAACCAAGTTCTGAGCTATTAGACCCCAATAATCATTCATTAGTGTTGATCGACCATGAAGGTCAGATGGCATTTGCTACTCACAGTATTTCTGCTACTGAGCTCAGAAATAATGTAGGTCTTGTTGCTGGAGCTTCAAAAATTTTCAAGATCCCAACTGTTGTTACTACTGTAGCTGAAAAATCTTTCAGTGGTCCAGTTTTTCCTGAAATCCTAGAAGTATACCCACAAGAAACTTCTGGTTATGTAGACAGAACTACAATGAATACCTGGGAGGATGTAAATGCTCATAAAGCGATTACAGGTAAAGGTAAAAAGAAAATTGTTATGGCTGGTTTGTGGACAAGCGTTTGTGTAGTAGGTCCTGTTTTATCTGCCTTAAGTGAAGGGTATGATATTTATGTGATTACAGATGCATCAGGAGATGTTTCAAAAGAAGCTCATGATCAATCTATAACACGAATGGTTCAAGCGGGTGCTAAACCAATTACTTCTTTGCAATATCTTTTGGAATTACAAAGAGACTGGGCTCGTCAGGAAACATACAAAGCAGTTAATGACTTAGTTGTTAAATATGGTGGTTCATATGGAATCGGCGTTCAATACGCACGTGAAATGTTGAAGCACTAACTTAATCAATGATCAAAAAGGGGCATGCAACCGTGCCCACTTTTTTAAATTGCCAATTATGAAAAACTTATTGAGTATCGTACTTTCAATTTTTGCCATTTGCACAGCAAATGGACAGCAGGCTGATATTATTATTACCAATGGAAAAATTACTACTCTTGGTACCAATAATCAGGATATGCAAGCTGTAGCAATTATCGGTAACAAAATTTTACAAACAGGAACAAATAGCGAGATCCTTAAACACAAGGGTAAAAATACCAAAGTTATAGATGCTAAAAATCATCGGGTGATACCTGGATTGTTCGATAGCCATGAGCACGTTATCCGTGGCGGACGATTCTACAATACCGAGTTGCGCTGGGATGGAGTTACATCTTTAAAGAGAGCACTTCAAATGTTAAAAGAACAGGCTGCCCGTACTCCCGAAGGACAATGGGTACGGGTTGTAGGGGGATGGAATGAGTTCCAGTTTGAAGAAAAAAGACTTCCAACGCTTCAGGAAATCAATGAAGCTACGGGAAATGTCCCTACATTTATTCTTTACCTTTATGGAAAAGCTTGGTTGAACAAAGCAGGTATTAAAAAATTAAATATCACAGGTGATACTCCAAATCCGGCTGAGGGATTGATTGAAAAGGATGAAAAAGGAAATCCTACTGGCTTATTGGTTGCAGAACCAAATGCTTTTATACTTTATTCCACTCTTGCAAAATTGCCTGAACTTACAAATGAAGAGAAAGTAAATTCCACATTGCAATATATGACCGAGCTGAACCGTATCGGCGTGACAGGTGTAATGGATGCCGGTGGAGGTTTTCAGAATTTTCCCGATGATTATGCCATCACAGATTCATTGAATAAATTGGGTAAGATAACAGTTCGTCTTCCATATTTTCTTTTCGCACAGAAAAAAGGGTCAGAATTGAACGATTACACCCGTTGGACCGGAATGGTAAATGTCGGTAACCACGTAAAGAACAAAGTTAATAATGTAGATTATTATGTTGGTGGCGGGGGAGAAAACTTAGTAGGGGATGCAGCAGATTTTGAAAATTTTCTTTTTCCACGACCTGAACTTCCGATGACTATGGAAACAAATCTTAAAGCAATTATCAGACTCCTTAGTATCAAACGTTGGCCTTTCCGTATCCATGCCACTTATGATGAGAGTATTACCCGTTTTCTTGATGTGATTGAAAAGGTAAATGCCGATACACCGTTAAACGGACTCGTGTGGTTCATTGATCATGCTGAAACGATCAGTGAAGAAAATATGCAAAGAATCAAAAAATTAGGCGGTGGTGTCGCTGTTCAACATCGAATGGCCTATCAGGGAGAACTTTTTATAAAACGTTATGGATTGAAACCTGCGCTTGCAGCACCTCCGGTTAAAAGAATGCTAGAGCTTGGAATTCCGGTAGGTCTCGGTACCGACGGAACCCGCGTAGCTTCCTATAATCCTTGGATCGCGCTTTACTGGATCACAACCGGAAAAACTATCGGTGGCAATCAGGTGATGGCAAAGGAGAATGTATTAGATCGAACCACAGCATTGAGATTAGCAACACATCAAGGATATGAACTCATCAAAGACGATAAAAAGGGTAAAATTGAAAAAGGATATTTTGCAGATCTCGTCATCTTGGATAATGACTATTTTACAGTTCCAGATGAAGCTATAAAAAATATAACATCAAAATTAACAATAGTAGATGGAAAAATAGTTTATGGAGATAAAGATTACAGTGAGCTTGCTCCGGTAGCCCTACCCGTTCTTCCTTCTTGGAGCCCTGTCAAATACTTTGGTGGATATCAGAAAAATTAAGTAGGACAACGGAATATAGGAAATACTTTGTTTTTCTTTTATTAAAGAATATGGTGAAAAACTAGCTTTTGTCATGTATGATATTAAGGTTTTTGATGGAAAGTCGCTCCATTTTTATATCACTAGAAATATTCAAATATAATAATAGTAACATTGAAAAATAAAATGGATTTTGTGAGTTCAATGTCAAGAGTTTTCAGCTATAAAAATAAAGAGAGTAACTAGAAGGTCGAAGTTTTCGATACAAGCAAATTAATAGGGTGTTCGATAGTTACCTTTTTTTTAAGAGCTACTATCGAATATTCTTATCATTTTTTAACAGAAATACTTTCAAAATCGTTTAAAAGCAAATTCTAAATATCCTAAATTTCATGCTATTAAAATATATTTTTTTGAAATTTTAATTGGAGGTTCTAAATAAAGAGGATTTTTATTAAATTTATTTAGTGGAATAAAAGGAATATCTAAAATTTGATGTTTCTGACAACCGATTGCATAAATAACTGTTTGTTAATATGTTTCATATTAACTACCTTACACCAGTTTGTGGTAAAATACTATCCCACATTTATCTTGTGAAACAATAATATGGCTGATGATTCGGTTTGAATAGAGCGTTAAAATAATCTTAAAAATTATTTAATTTTATTTTTTTTTAGCCGCATACATGTTTAAACAGCTTTCTATAGTAATTTATTGAATTTCAATGTTCATGATTATAGGTAATTTTTTAAGAAATTTATTTTTTTCGACAAATTGATGAATCCACTTCCGTCAAAAGCTATACAAGAATATTTTGATCTATATTTTGATAGGTTATACCTTTTTGCGTTTAAAATGTTGGAGTGTAAAGAAACATCACGTGATTTGGTTCAAGATGCCTTTATAACATTAATGCAGGGAAAACTCCTAAAGATAGAAGACCCAAATTCTATTAAAAGTTACTTATACAGCACTGTAAAAAATGCAGCACTGAATCATATCCGACATCAGAAGTTTCTTTCTAAGGCACATTCCAGAGAGTACACTGAAAATTTCGAAGAGCCTATTGTAGAAAAAATGATTCAGGCTGAAGTAATTGGAGAACTGTATGCCGCATTGAATTTGTTGCCTGAAGGGTGTCGTTTAATTTTCAAGATGGGTTACCTTGAGGGGATGAAAAACCATGAGATTGCAGAAAAATTGAATATAAGCGTAAATACTATAAAAACACAAAAGAAACGAGGTCTTGCTATATTAAGATCTCATTTGCCGCCTCAGACATATTATATATTAGTTTGTTTATTGTTAAAATAAATCATCTGTAAATCAGGTTATTATGATTTTATTGGCAAGATAGTGCTAATCTTGTCACCCACTTTCTTTTTTCATGTTCCTTAGTTGCAAAGATTATATTCAGTAATTTATGGAAAAAAGACATATTGCAGTAGCTGATCTTATCGCTAAATTTTTACAGGGTAACTTATGTCCTTCGGAAGAAATTGAACTGCTAAAATGTGCTCAAGAGGAGCCTTATGTTCAAAAACTATTAGATCAATATGCAAAAGGTCAAATTTTAAAAGAAGATTTTGAATTTATTGATTCTATTGATAATAAATATGAATGGGATAACTTTTTATTAAAAATAAATCAGACACCTAAAAAGACGGTCCTTTACAAATGGCGATACCTACTTGTCGCTGCGAGTGTTATAATTGCATTCAGCATTGGAACACTATGGGTCAATATGGGTGAAAAGAATAATTCAATCATTCCCGATAGGGAATTTGGCTATCAAAACGATATCCTACCTGGAAAAAACAAAGCAACTATTACATTTTCGGACGGACGAGTCATTGATCTAAAAAATGATAAAGCAGTTCAGGTTATTGATGAAGAGACCAATTTATATATTCATGATAATAAAATAGATTATAGCCAAACGTCATTAGAAAATATCGATAAAATTAGTACAATTAAAACACCCAGAGGTGGAACCTTTCAACTAGAACTATCAGATGGTTCAGAAGTATGGCTTAATTCAGATTCTGAAATTGAAATTCCTGTTCATTTTTCTAAAGAGCGAAGACTTGTAAAACTGATAAAAGGGGAAGCATATTTTAAAGTCGCCAAGCAGCGACAAACCCCTTTTATTGTAAATACTGTTCATTATGAAGTCCAAGTTACAGGTACAGAATTTAATGTTAACAGCTACTCAAAATACTCAACTAAAACTATATTGACTGAAGGTCTTATTAAAATCCACAAGAATAATGAGATTGTCCCACTTTATCCCGGATATGCTATAGCAAATGAGGGAGAAGATTTAAATATCAACCATACAGATATTGAAGAAGCTCTTTCCTGGAAAGATGGATTTTTTTATTTCAATGATAAAGATCTAAATCAGATCCTGCAGGATGTCGCAAGGTGGTATGACGTGGAAATTAAATATGAAAAAGGTGTACATATCAAAAAGCTTAAATACCAAGGTGGCATCAAACGAAATGTAACCTTAGCAAATGTATGTAAAATGCTGACCACGCTAAGTGGTCATGAATTTGATATTGTGGAAAAGAATCTTATTGTAAAATCACGAAAGGAGGAGAATGAAATAAACTAACTAAAACCTGAATTTTGTATGCAAAGTAAAAACGGAGGTACTTCCAATACCCCCGTTCATTGATCCGGCATACAAATATGATACAACCATTTATAAAACCCTAATCAAATCAAAATTATGAATAATTTTCCTATAGGACAATATCAGCAGCGATATTCCTGTAAGTCAGCTTATACAAAAACTATTTTAAGAATGAAATTTATACTCTTATTTATGTTTTTAATGACGCTAGGATCTAAGGCCAGCGTTTATGCACAGCGAGTGACCTTGACTAAAAACAATCTTGCCTTAGAAGACTTTTTTAAAGAAGTTAAAAAACAAACGAATTATCGTTTTGTGCTGGAAGAGGGACTTTTGCAGAATTCTGATCCTATTTCTGTTAACCTAAAAGATGCTTCTTTAGATAAGAGTATGCAAGAGGCTCTTAAAAATCAGCCATTTTCTTATCAGATATTTGATGGCAGTATAGTGATTAAAGCTATTGAGCCCCGTCATGAAAGGCAACATATGGTTAAAGGCAAAATAACCGATAATAACAATACCCCTCTTGTTGGAGCATCGATAAAAGTTTTGAATAGCAATAAGGCGACAGCTTCAGATATAAACGGGACTTTTGAAATTCAAGCTAATTTAGGAGAAATGATTCAAGTTTCTTTCATAGGTTTTACTTCTAAGACTATAAAAATAGAAAGCTCGTCTTTAGCAGTAATACTGAATTCAGAAGATAGAAAAAGTTTAGATGAAGTCGTAGTAATTGGCCTTGGTAATACACAACGTAAAATATCTGTCGTCGGAGCTATCTCTACAATCACTACCAAAGAATTAACCCAGAGTCCTGTTGCCAATTTAAGCAATGCATTAGCAGGGAGGCTACCGGGATTGATTACAAGACAGGGAAGTAATGTGCCCGGGGCGGGATCGGATCTTTATATCCGGGGAATCAGCAGTATGACAGGTTCAACAGCGCCACTAATTATTGTAGATGGCTTACCGCGTACCTCTGGAGACTTTGCACAACTGGATCCAAATGAAATAGAATCTGTAAGTATTTTGAAAGATGCCAGCTCTACATCTTTGTACGGTATTCAAGGAGCTAATGGTGTTGTTGTAGTTACAACTAAAAGAGGAATTAAAGATCAGAAACCAGAAATCAATTTTACAGGTCAATATGCGTTGCAACAACCAATACGCTTGCCCAAAATGATGGATGCTGAAGCACTGGCCTTGTTCGATAATGAAACGTATTCCAGCACAGTATGGACTGAACAGGATATACAGAACATTCGTTCTGGCAGTGACCCTTATACCTATCCATACATCAATTGGTTTGATTATCTACTTAAAGATCATGCACCGCAGCAAAATTATAATACAAACTTTAGAGGAGGATCCCAGTTTGCAAAATATTTTGTATCAGGTAGCTACCTGAATCAGGGTGCTTTATTTGATAAAGAAGAGGATAACGAATATAATGTCAAGACAAATTTTAAGCGTTATAATTTTAGGTCAAATATTGATCTCCAAGTAACAAAACGTCTAACACTACAGGTTGACGTTGCCGGTCGCTTGGAAAAACAAACTGGTCCGGGACCGGGAGTGAATGGTCTGTTGCAGTTCATGAATCAACTGAATCCAAACGTAACCGGTGTATTTAACCCTGATGGTTCTATCGCGCACGGAGGAAAAGTAAGTATGGCTAATGACTGGAATAATCCGTACGGAATGCTAACCAAATCTGGATATTATGATAATAGTCTGAATGCAATGAACGGAACTTTTCTAGCTAAACATATGCTGGATTTTATTACAGAAGGTCTTAGTTTACAGGGCTTGATAACATTCCAAAATATAAATTTCAGAAACACATCAAGAACCCAGAACTATAATAGTTACTGGTACAGAGGTCTTGATGATAAAGGTGTTCCGATTTATCAGCAAGCTCGGGTTGCCAGTAATTTGGCAACTTCCGGAGATGGTGGTGTGGAAAGAAGGAACTACCTTGATTTACGTCTAAACTATGAGCGTCAATTCGGAAGGCATCAGGTAAGTGGACAGGTTTTAGGAAATAGAACACTGCGGATAAATCAGGACGAACTTCCATTTGCATATCAGGGAATAAGTTCGCGTTTTACTTATGGTTTTGACGATCGTTATTTTGCAGAATTCAACCTGGGTTATAATGGTTCGGAAAACTTTCCTCCGAAAAAGCGATATGGAATATTCCCTTCATTATCTGCTGGTTGGGTAGTGACCAATGAAAACTTTTACCATCAAAATAATATTTTAGACTATCTGAAAATAAGAGGGTCCCTAGGTTGGGTCGGTAATGATCAAATCGGGAATTCCAGGTGGTTATATATTTCTGATTATGCAAGCGGGGGAGGTTACAACTTTGGGCCCAATGCCAATGGAAATGGTGGCGGTTATAACGAAAATCGTGTCGGTAATCCGAACGTAACTTGGGAAAAATCTAGAAAACTAAATATTGGATTTGATGCAACATTTGCAAACAAAATATTCAATCTAACTTTCGATTATTTTAAAGAGAATAGAAAAGATATTTTATTAAGTCCGGGTACAGTTCCTTCCTATGTTGGTGTAAGTGGTCTGGCACCGAGAAATACAGGAGAAGTAATGAATCATGGATTTGATGGTATTTTATCCTTTAACAAATTGTTCGGCGAATTTAGGTTATTCGGAAATATACAGGCAACTTATTCACGTAATGAGATCAGAGCAAACGACCAGCCGATACCCGCATTTCCATACCAGCAGTTGGTTGGGCATGAAATTGGGTATTCTTTAGGATACCAAGCTTTAGGTTTATTCACTTCTGAGGAGGAAATTGAAAACAGTCCGAAACAAAGTTTTGCTTCTACCGTGCTTCCGGGTGATATAAAATATGCCGATATAAATGGTGATGGTATTGTCAATGCTAATGATCGTATTCCAGTACAAAATCATAATATACCAAGATATGTCTTTGGATTTTCTATCGGTGGTGATTACAAGGGGTTTGACTTCAGTGTATTATTAAATGGTGCAACAGGTTCTACTACGAATATAGGGGCTGCAAATTTTGATTACCTCTTGCGCGGTCGTGAAGTTTGGAACCAGCGGTGGAATGAAGAAACCAACAATAGTGCAGATGCATTACTTCCTTCTGCTAGAAGATCTTCCAACAATACACAGTTTTCCAATTTCTGGATTATGAACACAGACTACTTAAAACTACGCAATGCCGAGATTGGCTATAAATTATCTTCTACTGTGTTAGCACCCTATGGTATTAAATCTTTACGAATTTTTGTCAATGGGCAAAATCTGGGTTTGTGGGATAAAATGTGGATGAAAGAGCAGGATCCAGAATCAGCACAGAATGTTACTTATTATCCTCAACAACGGGTTATTAATTTCGGCGTATCCTTAACACTCTAATAAAAAATGAAAAAATATATATTATTTACATTGTTGTATGTAACAGTAATTGCTATTACAACGAGCTCTTGTAAAAAAGATTTTTTGGAACGTGCTCCAAGTGATTTTATACCAGCGGAAGAAGTATTTTCTAATATTGAATCTGCTGAAGATTTTTTGAATAATGCATACTCAAATCTGCCCAACTTCTTCAGGCCACTCGGAGACAGCCAAAATATGGCATTATCTTCTGGTACTGATGAGTCTGAACAAACGTGGGATAATTCAAATGATGTAAATGATTTCAATTCTGGAAATTGGAATCCAGCCACCTTCCCCTTACAAAGCTTATGGTTCAATTATTACAATTCCATTAGAAGGATAAATAATTTTATCAAACAATATGACCTTATACCTGCAGATAATATTAACCCAGGTCGCAAAGAACGTATGCTTGGTGAAGCTTATGGACTTCGGGCATACTATTACTTTGAACTGTTTAAAATGTGGGGTTCTGTACCTTTGATTACAGATGTTCTGGAACCGAGTGAAAGTGAGGCTATTTTAGTGTCGCGCAATTCTGCAGATGAGGTTATTGCTTTTATAAAACAGGATATAGATCGCGCTGTCAGCTTATTGCCTGCACGACATGTTTCTTCTCAATTTGGTCGTATTACTTCGGCAGCCTGTAAAGCACTTTGGAGCAGGGCTACTTTATACTATGCTAGTGCTCTTCACAATCCTACGAATGATGCGACACGTTGGCAAAATGCAGTCACAGCAGGTAAAGAGGCCATTGAATTTGCAACAGCTAATGAATATTTACTTAATACGGGAAGTGCTGGTGGCTTCAGGCCATACGAGAGAATCTTTTTGGAACAGATGAACAGTGAAGTCATTTTTACGCGTACAGGTGAAAGCTCATGGTGGGATCAGACAACACAGTCAAATGGCGATGGGGGATGGGCCGGAACTGCTCCGGTACAGGAGATGGTAGATGCCTATGAAATGAATAATGGAAAGGCCATCACCGAAGCTGGTTCCGGATATGACGCTCAGAACCCATATGTAAACCGCGATCCTCGTTTCTATCAGACGATACTTTTTCACGGTGCACAGTGGAAAGGCAATCCGATGAACTTTAAAGTAGGGGGGGCAGATCTTCAAACAGATCATCCTCCAACGGGATATTTTCTTCGTAAATTCATGTATGAGCCATTAAACCTTTATAACAACAGCAATACATTATATAGACCTTGGGTATTGATACGTCTTTCTGAACTTTATCTAAATTATGCAGAAGCACTCAATGAGGCCAATGGCCCCTCGGCAGAAGTATTAACATATATAAATAAAATAAGATCGAGATCAAGTATGCCCGATATCTTATCTGGCCTGTCAAAAGATGTATTGAGGAACAAGATAAGACAGGAGCGCAGGATTGAACTTGCATTTGAAGATCATAGATTCTGGGATGTGAGACGGTGGAAAATTGGCACAGTTGTCGATAACCGCCCCGTCCATTACGTCAGTATTAGCAACGATAATAAATATTCTTATCCTATTCGTGAACCGAGAGTATTTGAGGATAAACATTATTTATTTCCTATACCACAAAGCGAGATTGATAAAAATCCCAAGTTAACTCAAAATCCAGGTTGGTAGTAAATCGCCTGTATTTATAAATACTAAAAACAATGACGCAGAATAGGGCTGTCTTGGCACTATTCTGCTTATTAAACTCTAGACATGAATAGAAGAACGTTTTTAACAAGAAGTTCCGTTGCTGCGGGAGTATTCCTATTTCCAGCTCCATTATTTGCATTTCATCGGATAGGAAACATTAGGTTTGACAAAAGCATGGTTCCTGAGCCCATATTGGAGCAAGACCAAGGATTTATTGACCTATATTACAAGGCATGGGAATTAGCATTTGATCATATTAAAACGCAGTCCGGTATGCCACAATCACCATATATGGATGAAGCATTTGATCCTTCAACTATATGGATTTGGGATACCTGTTTTATGGTACAATTTTGCAAATATGCCCCATCTGTTTTTCCGGGAATAGAAAGTTTGAATAATTTTTATGTTCCAATTCACGACAAGAAAGAGATATCTCTACGTATCGAAATTCCTGATAATCCGCCTTTATTTGCATGGACAGAATATGAATATTTTAAATTTACAAATGACCGGAAGCACCTAGGCAAGCTCCTGACCGAGCAACAGTACCTTCAAAAACACTATCACTGGTTTGACTCAACTAAACCTGGAGAAATTATAGCAAGAAGTGCTCCGACATGCTTGCAGAAGGTAGAAAACGGCTATCATTGGGAAGGCGGGAGAAGTGGAATGGATAATACCCCGCGAGGACGAACGGGACTTATGGCAACGCAAGACCGCCCTAATAATCCAAAAATGTTGTGGATAGATGCCATTGCTCAACAGGGATTAAGTGCATTGAATATTGCTAGGATGCTGGAACAGCTTGGAAATAATAAAGAAGCAGAACAATGGCGCAGTCGATATGAAGAGTTAAAAAGTAAGGTAAATAAGCTTTATTGGGATGAAACGGATGGATTTTATTATGATATACATGAAGACACTTTAGAACCCATAAAAGTTATGACGCCAGCTTCATACTGGCCTATGCTAGCTGAAATGTGTTCGAAGGAACAAGCTAAAAAGCTTGTTGATAAAATACAAGATAGCGATCTACTAGGCGGTAGTGTCCCTTGGGTTTCGCTTGCGCGAAACGATGCAGATTTTAAGAAGAATGGACTTTACTGGAGAGGTGCTGTTTGGTTACCTCTTGCATATATGGGTATTAAAGCAATACAAAAATATGGCTATTTAAAGCTTGCATACCAAAATTCGTATGCTATTGTATCCCATATGATGAGAACATATAAAGAGTATACACCCAACACGATATGGGAATGTTATGAGCCAGATGAAGCAAAGCCAGCAGTAGATGGCAACAACGATGCACTTGTCAGACAAAATTTTTGTGGTTGGTCGGCTTTGGGTCCTATTTCTCTACTTATTGAAAATATCCTCGGTTTTTATGATGTAAATGCCGCAACTAAAACTGTCAGATGGAATAAGATTCGGGAAGACAGACATGGGATCAAGAATTTAACTTTTGGAGGAATAGTAACAACAGTTATAGCCGAAGGAAACCGGCTTAACATTACCAGTAATGATTTTTATACGCTTATCGTAAATGAAAGAAAAATAAAAATCAAAAAAGGTGAACAAACTATAATTATATAATAAAAGATTAAAAGAAGGTTAAGTCATTCATTAATAGTCGGTTCAAAGTTGTTGTCTGCTTAAAATAATAATAATTACTCCACATAATGAATTCTAGTTTTTTATTTCTAAAACTGTAATAATGAAAAAAATAACGTTTAAAAAAATAATATATGTCTTTTTTATAAGTGCAACCTTATTTACTTTAGGTGCGTGTGAAAAAAGTATTGATCAAAAAATTGTTCTTGAAGACAATGAAGATGAAACAGCAGAAAATTATAATTATACATCAGATTATAAATATAACTTGAATGTAGTTTATTTTGTCGCAAAAGACAGAGTCATAAATCCTGGATATGAACAGCGAATCAGTAAGATTATGATTGAAGGCCAGAAATTTTTTAATAAGTGGATGAAGCATTGGGGATACGGAGATATTACCTACGGACTTCTGAAGGATGCAGAAAAAAAACGTATAAAAATCCATACTATCTATGGTACACAAAACTCAAGCTCTTATCAAAGCGGTATGGATGGCGCTGTCCGAACGGAAATAGAACAATACTTCGCACAAAACGCAGGCTCTAAAACTAGTGACCACGTACTTGTATTAATGGCAGTAAATGAAAAGTTAGATAATGGCGAGGAATTAGCCAATAGCGTACCTTTTTATGCATCAAATAAATATGGATATGCTTTAGAATACCCTGGTATGAGTCAAGATAATTTAGGAATAGGGGGTGAAGTGGGCGATAAAGCAACAGTTTATATCGGCGGTTTGCTACATGAGATGGGACACGCCATTAATTTACCTCATAATGGACCCAGCGAGTCAAAATTTAATAGTTCCGAATTTGGCATGACACTGATGGGAGGAGGAAATTATACTTACGGAAAAAGTCCGACCTATCTAAGTAAATTTGATGCCGCTACGCTCGTCAATTGTCAAATTTTCTCGAAAACAATAAATACCTTTTATGGGGCCGCAAGCTCGGAAATTACGGAGTTGGAAGCCACATACGAAAATGGAGAAATTGTCATTTCTGGTAAGTACAATGTATCTGTTCCGATAAGTAGCCTAAGTTTTTATTACACCCCTGAAACTAGTCCTGAAGGTTATACAGCAGTCACTTGGACTGTAGATCAAGGAACCGGCAACAGTTTCAATATTCGTATGCCTATAAGTGAGTTTCGGGAAAAAGCAAATTTAAATTATTCATTACATATTTTCTTTCACCATCAAAATGGAGTATTAAGTTCCAAGCCATATGCCTTCAAATTTATTAATGATGTTCCCGAAATATCTTTTGGTGACAAGCATTACCTAGATCGAGCGGTTTGGACAATAATTGAATCCAGTTTGTCGCAAAATGGTTATCCTGCTGTAAATATCCTTGATGGAAATCCAAATTCATATTGGCATTCTTCATGGACAAATACCAATATTGGTCATCCGCATCATGTAACTATAAAAACTTCAGAATCGTCGGTAACTGCCTCAGGAATCTCTATATTACCGAGACCTGAATCTGGTTCTGCTGGAAAAATCAAAGCTTTTACTATTGAGACCAGTATTGACGGCATCGTCTGGACCCAGGTCTACTCAGGTAATATGGTTGCTCTTAACGGTTATCAGAATTTTAATTTTGATTCTGTGAAAACATTCAAATATTTGAAAGTAAATAGTCTGAGTGATCATAATCAAGAAAGATATGCTTCGATTGCCGAAATTAATCTTTTTTAAAAACATCACTCTTACTTCGACTTGCCTGAAACTTAGGCGAGTCGAAGTGACTTAAATTAACTTAATCGTAGAAGGTGGAAATAATTATAATATTGTCTATAAAAGAAAGTTTTGTTTCAAAAATAGGAACACTGTTCCGAAAAAATGGGTATCATGTTTTCATTTCAATTGACGAGATAAATCTTTTATTGCTTGTCGATAGACACAGACCAAGCATTATAATTATAGATAGAGAGAGCATAAAAATAGTTGATGTCGTTCGTTTTGAAAAAAAAACTGATAAAATCAGCGTTCATTATTTAACTCAGAATGATATTAATAAAATTAACATTTTTAGTATTGTTTCTTTAAATATTATTTAGGTATACAAATTCGATGCGAAGTAAATTTAATTTAAATTAAGCTTATAATTGCCGAAATCTCTAAGCTGTGTTGTTGTCTATTATTCACAAATCGGTTTTACAGATCATATGGATTTAGATGACAACACTGTAATCTTTACTTAAGATAGGTAGTCAGCGCAGGGCCTCTGTTGTATAATGTCTATTTGTTTCCTTAACAGCAGATGCCCTTTAGTGAAGGTACAACTACGTTTCTTTAGAAAGAGGCGTTCACTGCTGTTGTTATCCGCTTCAACCATTGAAGGGCCGGCCCAGGTATCAATTATTTTGTTTTCCTAAAAACGACTCAAGCTCTGCTGCAATTCGTTTAGATTGCGTATGGTGTAGATAATGAGAGCCGGGCAATAAGATTAGTTTTCCCTTATCCACGCTGTTGGCTTGCTCTTGGTGCAGTTCTGTCCAGCCTTTGACAGCCGAGTTTTCGTCTGCAAATAATAGAACTGGCAAATCCTTTGGGAAAGCCAGTTTTTGAGCATCTTTAAAACTATTACTCAATGATGTGGCTTCCCTGTTCAACGTCTTATTTCCCGTTACTTTCATCGTAATCATGTGGTAGACTTACCTGTTTATGTGTTTTTTAATCCATTTTTTATATTTTAAACTTGATTTATCCTCTTTTTGAAGCGAATAAAATCAGAGTTTTCGGTATATCTCATCTACCGCTTACATACTATAGTTTTCCTTCTAAATCCCTTCCTCCAAGCATTAGTTTTGTAGAATAATAAAGCTAATATCCGCTTTCGAATTAGCTTGAACTTATTAAAAGAATAAAAACAAAATCATTTTTTTATGACAACAAAATCAGAATTAAAAAAGTTTTTTGAGAATGGAGATGTTCCAGATCAAGAACAATTTTGGGCATGGATGGACAGCTATTGGCATAAGGAGGAAGATATAGATCCCTTAGCTATTCAATATAGTAACCCTAATCCTAGTAAATTTACTGTCGGGGGAGTACCTGCTGGGACAGTTTTTGAGAATATGCCTTTAAAGGTGTTATTAGACTATATTTTTTATGGTTTAGAATCCCGAACGTTGACTATTAATCCAACTCCAGAAGATGCAACAGTGACGATCAACGGTACCAGCACTCGTAGTGTCACAGTAGACGAGGGTAGCACCGTCAGCTATACTGTAACTCGTTTAGGATATTTTCCAAAAACAGAAACAATTAAAGTTATGGAAGACATGACTATAGATGTTGCATTAGAAGCAGATTTAACTAGTACAGAGATTAAGTTTACAGTTAAAATAACTGTAGCCAATGAGAAAGTACCTGTAGCGATGTTGCGTACATTTGATACACAGACGGTAGCTAAAATTAACTATGGTGATGATTTGGAAGAACTAATTTCAGTTCCTAAATATGAAGGGACATTATCTTGGACAGATAATGAGGGTAATGTACATCAAATAGATAATGGTAGTACATTTTATCATACATTCGAACAACCTGGAACATATAGTATTAGTATAAATGCAGGAATCAATATAAACTATGTCCGATTCTGTGAAGGGTTTACTATTGGTGGTAATGGTTATTTAGCACCTAAGATAAATTCTTACATTCAGCAACTTGACAAGTTTCGTTCAAATAACTTAACAAATCTTGATTATACTTTTGCTGGTTTGTCACAGGCAAATGTAGCACCTGATTTTAAATTAGAAACGCCTGAAGTGACAACAATGAACGCTACATTTTATGGATTTGGTGTAGATAGAGTATTTTCAAGTTTTCCTGCTAATATGTTAAGTTTGATTAGTAAACCTAAGGCTCTACATGGTACATTTTTTAAAGCTGGATTACTTCGTATCCTACCAGGATTCTTAGATAGCTTTGCGGATTTAGAAAGTGTATTCGAATGCTTTAAAAACTCCAAACTAGGGCGAGGACATTTTAACGGTATAGCCGCATGGGACTACAACATCCCTATGGCTGTAAATGCTACGAATGATTTTATTCCTGTATCACTATTCTGGAAAAATCCAAAATTACAAGATATCAGTCATGTTTTTAACTATATCGGTGAGGGTTGGTTTGGTAACTTAAGTAGTGGTTATTTAGCGATGTATATTGTACGTAGAGAGTTGTTTTGGAATGGAAAATCTGTTGGTAATACGGCAGGGACTATTCGAAAAGCATTTTATGCCTTTGCAAAATGTAATAGAGTCATTTGTGAACCGAATCTATTAAAACATGCGCCTGAAATGATACATCTTGGTGGTATTTTTACACAAACCAATCATACAAATCATGCTCTGAGTTGGGGTGGTATACTTCCTGTAGCAGCATCCGAAACTGAAGTATATCATTTCTCAGAAAATGGAGGTATTTATAATGCAACAGTAGTCTCTGGAAAGGGTTTAACCTTTGATCTGAATGTTATATTCCCAGCAGAGAGTTATCCTAATGTATTGACTTTAAATGGCGCTTTTACAGCAGCTGCTATCGGCAACACCTATGGCTTTAACCACGCTATAGACTATACACCTAACGGGTCACCTGCCAAGCTTGACCAGCAACTAAATGGAACAGATTTCTTCGCAAAATTCCCTAACGCTAAAGCAGGCAGTGTAGATGATTATGCAAAAATGTTGCTAGGGCAACAGGGAGCAGGCACGAATACTGAAAAATCAGATGGTCGTCATGGCGTATTCTATATGCTTGATCAGGATGATCGTATTATTGACAAGGCAACATTGCCAAGTTTGGTATTTAATAATGCTATTCCTTACTAGTCCTTTATAAACAAGAGAGCTATAAGCTCCAAAATCAAATTAACAAATACAATTATTTCTCTTGGATCGGCCATAAAAATTGGCCGGATGGGAGATCTATATCTAAAAATTTTAAATAAAAAGAGATGAACACAGACAATAATGCAGCGCAAACGCTATTTAGATTAGTTGGACTAAGAAGTCCGCAATTGACAATTACACAGAGAGAGAATCTTGGATTTATCTATCGACCAGATAAAGAAGGAATGGAAGGGTTTTTTGATAATGTACTAAAGGAATGGTCTACCGCAAGTGGGATTAACAAATTTGCTGCATTAGAAGTTGCAGCCAAAGATTTTATTGTTCCTCAAGGTTTCAAAACTGAAAAATCCCTAGAAGCAGAATATCCTAATTTAGCAAAATTGGGCAAAAGGATTGCTCGTAAAGAAGTAATCACAGAGGCATTCATTGCCAAAGCAAATACAGAATGGGGTACAAAGACACAAGGTGAAAATGAAGTCGTGTTAGTGAATGAGTTGAGAACCTTATGGGACAATTTGATCTATCAGATTGTTACGCAAAAAGATTTTCACGTAAAAGAAGTGATAACTCAGATCATCAAAGCAATTCATTATTTAGATGCAGATTCTCTTGTACAGAATGAGGATACTATTAAAATAAATGGTACAGACTTTAGAGCGAAAGCAACCACAGCGGTTATTGTTTTCCCTGATGTATTGGTAAAGCACGAAGCTGTTAGTAATCAGGGTAGAGCCTTTACTGTAAACGAAAGCGAAATCGGTGATGATAGCATTAAATATCCTCTACATCGGGACTTATCAGCTATGGAACAAAATCAACTAGCTCATATCGCTAATATTGAGCATACTGTATCCAATAGTTTACATGATAAAGAAGCCGCACAAACTTTGAAAGCCGAAATTTTAAAAATACAAGCCGACTATTCTGCGAGCTACCGTAAGGCATATAGTCAACAGTATAGTACTTATGACGCTAGTATTCAGCCCGAAATATCACGTTATGAGCGAGATATGAATGCAGTAAGAGCGACATTCACAGAGCAAACGACCGAAGCAGAACAAATTGCCGCTTATCAAACTGTAGAACCGCTAAATATAGAGCCATTTGCATTTGAATACCCTAATGAATTAGATCTATTAGCATTAAAGGAAAAATTGACAACCGAATCTTTTGCAGAATTTATGGAGATGTTCACAGATCACGGTGAAGATTTGGAAAACTTTATAAACCAAAATCCAAATACTGATATTTCGATACAAGTTACATCTTCTACTACAGCGAGTGTCAATGGTTTTGATTTAACAGTCAGTCCTGCTTACAACAATTTTGAGACTGTATTGAATAAATTGGATAATGTAGTTTCTGATAACCTTTCGAAAGCATTAACATTAAAGCCGTTGCCAGAGAAGAAATTTGCAAATATTGGGGGAGCCTTAATTCCTATTTCGGATCGTGTGTCAACCTTTGCCAATAGTTACTACGTTAGAATAGTTGCTCGAAATTCCTTTTTATTCAACCGAAATAGCTATTTGCAGTTTGGATTCTTAGTTGAAGATAATTCATGGTCAGTTTCGTCAATAAAAGTCAAAATTCTATCGGGAGGGACTATCACACAAGAAACATTTAACAATATTGCTGTTGCTGAGGGGAAAATATCTATTCCTGAAATACAATTACGTAGTAACACAGGAATAGATCAACTGTTTATTCAGATATGGTTTGACAATGGATGTGAGGGTTCAATACAATTATCTGCAATAGCAAATCGAGGTAGTGCAGACGGTGTGTTGACAATCATAAGATCACAAGTCAACACAGATGCTCCTACGAATGCTTCAGTAGCTTTTCAGCCTAAACATTTTGGTGTAAAACGTTTAGGAGTTGCAGACTACTTGAAAGTGGAGCAAAGCATACATGCTTATGTTCCAGGTGAAGTGTCGAATATCGAAAACGTGATGGCTAGTGAACTTAAGCACAAATCATCGACCTCTAGAGAATCTTCCGAAATCACCACGACGACATCTAAGACCGAAGAATCTGAAAAAATGTCTGACACAGTAAAAACATCACGCTCTGATATGCAGAGTGAGGTCGCTCGTGAGCTACAAAAAGAACAAAGTTATGAAGCACATACACGATTTGGTCGTTCGGGTACATGGTTTTTTGAAGCAGGAGGGAGTTATGCTAATAATAACTCTCGACATGATAGTACTAGACTTGCTGTAGAAAAATCAAAAGAGATTACGGATCGTGCATTAGATCGTGTATTGACTAAGGTATCGGAGGAGCGTGTAGAAAAAATAATCAAAGAATACACCGAAACCAATGTGCATGAATTTGATAATCGAGGTAAAGTCATTGCAACAAATGGTGCTGAAACACGCCCTCAACACATAACCGGAGTATACCGTTGGGTAGATAAGAAAATGAAAAATCAAATCTACAATTATGGTAAGCGGATGATGTTTGAATTTATGATTCCCGAACCTGCTAGATTGCATGCCTTGGGAACTAAATCCGTGAAAACGTTAGTGACCGAACCGCTCGATCCTCGAAAGGCTCCATTCCCGCATATGATGGCAAACGCTAATGTAGATGAGAGTATGTTGACATATTGGGCAGAATACTATAATGTTTCTTTAGACGCATTAAAGAAAACTTCACAAGTTATCTATTCGCCTAAGGGCTCACCTCAAAATGAAGATGATGCTATATATCAAAATGAACCTTTTGAGATTCCAGAAGATTACGTAGGTAAAAGTTATACTATAGTTTGGAGTACCGTGAAAAAGGACCCGAAGAGCCTTTTTCATACAAATTATAGCAAAATAAAATTTAGCAATCTAGAAGGAGGATTCTACGAATATAGAGACACGCCTATGACTATGAATGGTACAGAGGTGAAAAATGGATTAAACTTGTATGGCTCTATTGTTTTTCATATATCGGGTCACAATATTGCTGAATACAGTTTTGACATAAAGGTAGATTGTGTCTTGAGTGATGAGTTTATGACGGAATGGAAAAAAGAGCAATTTGCTAAAATCATCGCCGCTTATGAAGAAGCGTACCAAAAATTTCGTGAAGAACAAGAAACGATTAACGAAGAGGCTGTACAAAAAGAAAAAGAAAACAACGAAAGAGCTGCTATTTTCTATAGAAGTATCGAATCGAATATCTTGAAGCACAATTGTATTGCGTATCTCCTACAGAGCTACAATACCCTCGGACAAGAAATGTCTACCGATGATGGAAAGACGATGGCGAGCTTTAATATGAACTTTAATGATAATCTGGATCAATACACCGCGTTAGCCAAATTCATGGAGCAAGCATTCGAGTGGACCATTATGGATTATACCTTCTATCCGTATTATTGGGCGAATAGAAACCGTTGGCAAGAGATCTATATGTCTGAAGAGATGAACCCATTGTTCCGTAGTTTTTTGCAGGCAGGGATGGCGCGTGTCATCGTCACTGTCAAACCCGGATTTGAAGATCCAGTACAGTTCTTCATTAACACAGGACGCATCTGGAACGGTGGAGAAGTTCCAGTCATTGGTGACCCAATGTACTTATCGATCGTAGATGAGTTGCGTGCACCTACCGGTGTATCACAAGGTAAGTATTGGATCACAAGAGTGCCTACTACGCTGACGATACTACAGGCCAAATCTGTAGGTCTAGAGGTCGAGGATGCTTTACCAATATTCCCAGAGGACAATCCTGAAAACTGTGAAAACCCAGCAGAGTTAGAAACAGAAAGTGCTTTTGGTACTCCAGTAGACGCTGTCATGGCTTCGCTACCAGGTACTACCAGTACATTAGGATAGCGACATCCATGGAATGGTGGTGATACCACCGCCATTCCTATTTTAAAACATTAATAGGATAGAAAATGCATAGCATAAAACGATTAGGTGTTCCTGATGTAAAACCATTGGGGTTAGATAATTCGGAAGAAGAAATTTTTACCACATATTATTTCTGGAATGATGCCAATCACAACAATATCTGGGACAAAGGCGAACAATTAGTTTTTAAGCTACTGATATTCACTTCCCGAGATGGAAATAAAGTCAGGGAATACTATGAAGATTTTAGCCCCAAAGATGATGAGGTGATGCTTTTTTTGGAGACGGACAGTGATACTTTCAGTAATAATGTCTTGTATGGCAAAGTACCCAAAAAGTTGCAACAACACTTTACTACACAGATCAAATACTATAATAAGACCTTTTTTGATTCTGGAATTTTGGAATTCGTTCAGGGAGAATTTGGAGGAGCGACCAAAGAAATCGTCGAAGAATTATTACTCAAAGGGTATATTGAAAGAAAGGGAGTGCAAGACACCGTTGTTTCTGGTATTCGCTTCTTTTTAGCCAATTCATCTGTTTTCGCCAAAGCATTAGGCTGGATAGTAGAACAAGTAGGTGAAGCCATAGATCTGCTCAAAATCCCCGACAAATTTTGGGATGACCAAAACGAGAATTACGTATTCACTAAAGAAACCTTACTCAACAGTCTTACCATTGATACGAATGGCTTTATCAATCAAGTGTTCCAAGCAGACTCTTCATCCATCAGTTACATCATAGATATATACGGCAAAGCCAATTTTGAAAAACAAATAGACTTTTTCACAGCGCCTGTTTCCAAGGTAGCACAAGCCTACAACGCTTTTGCAATCCAGATGGTGGAAGATGCTTTTGCAGGGCTGGAAAATAATTCGGAAATTACCGAAAAATTAAAACAGGATTTTGCGCTTCTTGCCGGACTGTGGAACGGGTTAGTAGATTTTGTGAGCTCTACGCTCAAATTTATCGGAAATCTTGCCCAAGCAGGCTTTGACATAGCAAGCAACTGGGAGGAATTCCTAGAAACAATGGATAATATCCTAGATAGCCTTGCTAGTATAGGTTTTGCTGAAATATGGAAGGGAATAAAGCTGCTGTATAATCAGGTAATAACCTATTTTAGCGAAGCAGACGGGCTGAATTGGGTACGTATTGCCTATATGACGGGCTATAGCATATCTTTTATAGGTACGATGTTTATCCCTATAGCTGGCTGGGTAGGCAAAATAGCCAAAGTAGATAAGCTGATACCTGATGAGCTGCTTGATATACTGAGAAAATCAGGAGAAGCACTGGCGACCAAGCTCAACGCAAAAAGTAAGTATACCCAGCTAAAAATCTTACAGCAATGCGATGAACTCTTACGCGTCTTTGCCAAAGGCAGACAAGCGATAAAAGAATTCTTCACCAAACTGGCAGATGATATTGGGAAGTGGTTTTTGAAGAATAGGAAGATATTTTCAAAAGTTTCAGAAGTTGAAGCATTTTTAATTGATTTAATCAGAGTTTTAAGAAAAA
>Ga0160465_100143_pt1 | contig 61780 bp, 36 predicted proteins | sample HID1971K_E11MG_FD_108209 | JGI IMG/M metagenome (GOLD analysis project Ga0160465, IMG submission 108209) | Enriched millipede-associated microbial communities from UW Madison campus, WI, USA - HID1971K_E11 MG | ecosystem: Host-associated > Arthropoda: Insects > Digestive system > Unclassified ...
AGTTGCACCCACTGAGTAAAAGCATGCCTAAAAAGGGCAATATGCCAAACAGTCTGGGGTAACGCTTTTTACTCATCTCACGACCTCTAGATCAGCTTGCTTCAATGCAATTTGTGTTTTGGTGGCCAACACTTCGTCCTGCCAAGTGAGGCAATTCACGCCCGTACTCGCTCCTGCCGTAGATCCGACTGCAGGATCTGGCGTCAAACGAGATAGCGGTGCTTATGGTTTCGTAGGCAACAGGCCTGTACTTCAGACCAAGTCCATTTGGTGCGGGAAAACGCGGAGGGGGGTCCGCCCGGTATCGCCGCTGGGCGAAACTTGACGAAGTCAGCAAAAGGGAGCGCTGAGGCTTCCTTCAATCCTGCGACTTGCAAGCAGTGCCGAACGGAAATTGGGGGCGATTGTAGTGAGGTCGCCAACCCTTGACTATGACTTATTGAGCAACAGTCTTTTACAGGATCCGTAACAATGCAGACCGGAAATTCAACTTCGCGACAGTTTGTCGCACCCCGCTTGATTGCCCTCAAGCCCGCGCTGCGCAAGGCTTGGTGATTGATCTGGATCAAGCGGGAGTGGGATTTTCCCTCTTCTCTGTGGGTGCAAAAGACCTCACTGAAATCGGGACTAATGTCTAACGCTGGCGCCGGTTGCGGTAGATGCAGAGCGGTACCAGGATGGCCGTCAGGACGAATGCCAGCAGCGCCCATTGCGCCAGCGACAAACCAAGGATCGGCGGGTATGGCGTGCTGCAGAAACCATCCACCTGGAACGCCAGGGGCCACAGCTTGGCCAGCGGCAGGTCGTCGACGATCGGCTGGAGGGTATCGATGCCGCAGCTGACCATGGGGTTGGCGAGTATATACACATGGTTGCCGGCCGCAATGATTCCGCCAATGGCGCTGAGCACGACCAGGCACTCGAAGAAGGTCAGGCTGCGCCGGCCAGGCATCGCCGCGGCAATGAACGCGAAGATCGCGATGAACAGCAGGGCATAGCGCTGCAGGATGCACAGTGGGCATGGCGCTTCGCCCAGCACGACCTGCATGTACAACGCGCCGCCGATCATGGACAGGCAGATCAGCCCCAGCAGCACCAGATAGCGCCGTTCCCGATTCAGGCGCGATGTCAGTTCGTTCATTGCCGATTCCTTCGATGGATAGAGGGCAGCGTGATGTGCCTGCCAGGCGCAAGTCTACACGCAGGCAGGGCCTTGTTGCGTGTCGAGCAAGCGAGCTATCCGGAGTGGGCTTCAGACCGGCTGCGGCGACGTCGGTTCAACGTCTGCCGGTTAAAAGCGACGTCCCAGGTAACGCGCAGGGGCAAGCCCCTCGACACCCGGGAGTGAAGGATACAGTGATTAAACGAGGATTAAGGTGAAGGGTGGCCGTTGCGTTTTATCTTTCCTTATATATAGAGGGAGCCGGTACTGGCCCTATCGCCGGCAAGCCGGCTCCCACAATCGAGTCCTGTGAACCTCCTGTGGGAGCCGGCTTGCCGGCGATAGCGTCAGCCCAGTCAGCACATCACTCCAGGGCAGCCGCCGGCCCGAAGAACTCATAACGGCTTTGCGCCTCAGGCACACCCAAGCCCTTCAGTTGCCGCTTGATCACCGCCATGAACCCTTTGGGCCCAAGGAAGTAGGCATCCACATCCCGCTCACGCGGCAACCACTCAGCCAGCAGCGCCTCATTCAGCAAGCCCACGGCATCGGCCCCCTGCGAACCTTCCTGCTCGGCATAGCAATAGAAGCGCTTGAGCTGCGGATGGCGCTCGGCCAAGCCATCGATCCAGTCACGGAACGCATGCACCGAGCCATTGCGCGCACAGTGGATGAAATGCACCGCACGCTCGGTCTTCAGCGCAGCCTCGAGCATGGGCAGGGTCGGGGTGATGCCCACGCCGCCACTGATCAGCACCAGCGGCTTGTCGCTGACGGCCAGGGTGAAATCACCGGCCGGCGGGAACAGCTGCAGGGTTTGGCCGACCGCCAGTTGCTCATGCAGGAAATTGGAGACCTTGCCGCCCTCCTCCCGCTTGACGCTGATGCGATACTGCTCGCCATCGCACAAGGCCGACAGCGAATAGTTGCGGCGCTGCTCGGCACCGTCGATGAACAGCTGCAAGCCGATGTACTGGCCAGGCTCGGCCTTGAGCACCGGCTTGCCATCGACCGGGGCGAAATAGAAGGAAACGATCTCGCTGCTTTCCTGCTCACGGCGTACCAGGCGGAACTCGCGGGTACCGCGCCAGCCACCGGCAGCCTCTTCCTTCTGTTTATAGAGGCCTTCCTCGGCACCGATCAGGATATCGGCCAACTGGCCGTAGGCAGCGGCCCAGGCAGCGATGACTTCCGGGGTGGCGATGTCCTTGCCAAGCACTTCCTCGATGGCGCGCAGCAGGCAGCTACCGACGATCGGGTAGTGCTCCGGGAGGATCTGCAAGGCCACATGCTTGTTGATGATCTGGCCGACCAGGCCACCCAGTTGCTCCAGTTGGTCGATGTGCCGGGCATACATCAGCACACCGTTGGCCAAGGCGCGCGGTTGGTCGCCGCTGGCCTGGTGGGCCTGGTTGAACAGGGGACGAACCTCCGGGTACTCGCTGAGCATCATCTTGTAGAAATGGGTGGTCAGCGCTTCGCCGCCAGTTTCCAGCAGGGGCACGGTAGCTTTGATGATTGCACGTTGTTCGGCATTGAGCATTGCAACGACTCCTGAGCCTGAGGCTTGAATGGTTTGCTTCAGGTGCTTCAGCAATCGTGCCAACTTTTTCGGCCCGTAAAATCAGGGGTTTGACGCGGATCATGTCAAAACGACCAACGCCGGCGTATAGTCATATCGACCAATAGGAGTCTTTATGACCGCAAAGCCTTTGCTCACCGCCCTGCTGCCCCTGGTCAGCGACCTGTCCTGCGATCTGCCCGACCAGGAGCGTTACCGGCGCCTGCTTCAGGCCATGCGCGGCCTGCTGCCTTGCGACGCTGCCGCGCTGCTGCGCCTGGACGGCGAATGGCTGGTGCCCCTGGCCGTCGATGGCCTGTCTGCCGACACCCTGGGCCGGCGCTTCAAGGTCAGCGAGCACCCCCGCTTCCAGATTCTCCTCAGCCGCGCCGAACCGACCCGTTTCGCCAGCGACTCCGACCTGCCCGACCCTTACGACGGCCTGGTCAACGCCCACGACGCTGCCCTTGAAGTGCATGACTGCATGGGTTGCCCGTTGCTGGTCGATGAACGCCCCTGGGGGCTGGTGACCCTCGACGCCCTTACCCCCGGCCAGTTCCAGAGCCTGGAGCTGGACGCCCTGCAAGCCTTTGCCAGCCTGGCAGCCGCCACCGTGACCGTGGCCGAGCGCATCGAGTACCTGGCCCTGCGCGCCGAGGACGAGCACCACCGCGCCGAGATCTATCGCCAGGCCATTGGCCAGGACCGAGAGCTGATCGGCCAGAGCAAGGCACACAAACAACTGGTGGAAGAAATCCGCCTGGTCGGCGGCAGCGACCTGACCGTACTGATCACCGGCGAAACCGGCGTCGGCAAGGAACTGGTCGCCCAAGCCCTGCACCAGGCCAGCAGCCGCGCCGACAAGCCGCTGGTCAGCCTCAACTGCGCCGCCTTGCCCGACACCCTGGTGGAGAGCGAATTGTTCGGCCATGTGCGCGGCGCCTTCACCGGCGCCCACGGCGAACGCCGGGGCAAGTTCGAGCTGGCCAACGGCGGCACGCTGTTTCTCGATGAAGTCGGAGAACTGCCGCTGACCGTGCAGGCCAAGCTGCTGCGGGTGCTGCAGAGCGGGCAGCTGCAGCGCTTGGGTTCGGACCGCGAGCACCGGGTCGATGTGCGCCTGATCGCCGCCACCAACCGCGACCTGGCCGCCGAAGTGCGCAACGGCAACTACCGCGCCGACTTCTACCACCGCTTGAGCGTCTACCCGCTGCAGGTGCCGCCGCTTCGCGAGCGTGGGCGCGATGTGCTGCTATTGGCCGGTTACTTCCTCGAACAGAACCGATCGCGCCTGGGCCTCAACAGCCTGCGCCTGAGCAGCGAAGCTCAGGCCGCACTGCTGGCCTACGACTGGCCCGGCAATGTGCGCGAACTGGAACACCTGATCGGCCGTTCGGCGCTCAAGGCCATGGGCCAGCATCCACAGCGCCCACGCATCCTCACCCTGGAGGCCAGCGACCTTGACGTACGCGCCGTCTCCGCCACGCCTGCGCAACCCGCCCCGTCCCCGGCCCCGGCAACTTCACTGCCTGACGGCGGCCTGCGCGAAGCGCTCGACAGTTACCAGCGCCAGCTCATCGACGCCTGCCTGCAACGCCATCAGGACAACTGGGCCGCAGCCGCCCGCGAGCTGGGCCTGGACCGCGCCAACCTCAGCCGCCTGGCCAGGCGCTTAGGCCTGCGCTAGACGTGTTTCTACCAAAGGATTAACCCAGAAAGCCTCTGGTTGCTTCCTGCTGGACTGCTATATCTCCCATAGCACCGGTCACAGGCCGCTACACGGCCAAGCTGCGCCTGACAGGCGAGCTCGCAAGGCAGGTCCGTCTGCGCGTACCGCACACCAGCAGGGAGCATCCATGGACAACATCGTCGTCGCCGACAAGCAATCCGCCGTCGCCACCCAGAATGCCTGGGGTGATATCGCGCTCAAAAGCCCAGGTGTCGTGCAGATGCCAGTTGCCCCTGATCAGGTGGCCACCGTCACCCGCCGTGGCCAGGACCTGATCGTCACCCTCAAATCCGGGGAAAAGGTCACCGTCGGCAACTTCTTCGCCGTGGACCAGGCCGGCGTCGGTAGCGACATGGTGTTCGTCGGCGAAGACGGTACCTTATGGCACGCCAACTATGACGCCGCGGCCTTCACCGGATTCACCTTCGACGAAGTGGCCTCGCTCGATGAGCTGGTGGCCGGCATCGGCGTGGCCGGCAGTGCCACCCCGACCTGGGCCATCGCCGCCCTGAGCCTGCTTGGCGTCGGTGGCGCGGCTGCGGCTGCGGACCACAGCAGCGGTGGCGGCAGCAGTGGCGGCTCCGCACCTGGCGACACCACGCCCCCGGCCAGCGCCATCGATCTGTTGGTATCGCCCGATGGCCTGCACGTGACCGGGCGTGGCGAAGCGGGTACCACGGTCACGGTACGCGATGCCGCCGGCAATGTGATCGGCACCGGCACGGTAGGGGCCGACGGTTCTTTCGATGTCTCGCTGAACTCGCCACAGACCAACGGCGAAAAACTGGGTGTCACCCTGACCGATCCTGCCGGAAACAGCTCCGATCCCGCGTCGGTGACAGCCCCCGACGGTGGCGTGGGCAATCCGCCCGACACCACTGCACCCGATGCGCCGACCAACCTTGTGATCGACCAGGCCGGCAAGCGACTCAGTGGCCGCGGCGAGGCCGGCACAACGGTGCAAGTACGCGATGCCGATGGCAATGTCCTGGCAACCGGCACCGTCGGCGCGGACGGCACCTTCCATCTGACGCTCCAGCCGGCGCTTGTCGACGGCAGCACCGTGCAAGTGCTGCTTACCGATGCCGCCGGCAATGTTTCCGCCCCCGGCTCGGTGACCTCGGCCGACCTGCTGCCTCCCGCCCAACCCAGCGGCCTGACCATCAGCGCCGACGGCAGTGTGTTGACCGGCCGCGCCGAGCCGGGCAGCACCGTGAAAGTACTCGCCGCCGACGGCACGACCGTGCTCGGCAGCGCCGTGGCGGGCGCCAACGGTGCGTTCAGCATCAGCCTCGTGCCGCCACAGGTCGACGGCGAGCAGTTGCACGTGACTGCCACCGACCACGCCGGCAACACCTCGACCGCCGGCAGTGTCACCGCGCCGGATATCGACACTGGCGGTGGTGACACCACAGCACCAGCACCGGCCAGCAACCTGGTGATCAGCGCCGATGGGCGCACCCTCACTGGCAGCGCCGAAGCCGGCGCCCGCGTAGAGGTGCATGACGCCAACGGCACGCTGATCGGCAGCGCCATCGCCGGGCCTGACGGCACCTTCAGCCTCACCCTTGACCCGATCCAGGCGAATGGCGAAACCCTGGCCGTCCGCGTAATCGATGCCGCGGGCAACAGTTCTGCACCGGTGGACTTCACGGTGGCCGACATCACCGCGCCCAATCAGGCCAGCGACCTGCAACTCAGTGCCGATGGCGTGACGCTGACCGGCCGTGGCGAACCCGGTGCCAGCGTGCAGGTCAGCAATGCCCAGGGCACGCTGTTGGGCACCGCCGTGGTCGGCGCCGATGGCCTGTTCACCCTCACCCTGACACCGGCCCAGACCGACGGGCAGGTGCTGGACGTGGTGCTGCGTGACGCTGCGGGCAACAGTTCCACTGCAACCCTTGCCGCCCCCGACCTGGACGGCCCGCTGCAACCTTCGGCACTGGCCCTCGACAGCGACGGCATCCACCTCACCGGCGCTGGCCAGGCGGGCTCCACCGTCACCGTGCGGGCCGCCGACGGCAGCGTACTGGGCACGGCAGTCGTGGGCGCCGACGGGCGCTTCGATGTCACCCTCACCCAGCCCCAGCGCAACGGCGAAAGCCTGACCGTGGAAGCCACCGACAGCTTCGGCAACAGCGCCGGCGCGGTACCCTTCACGGCGCCCGACAGCACGCCGCCGCAGGCCGTCGGCACCCCAGGCATCGATGCCAGCGGTACGACCGTTACCGGCACCGGCGAGCCAGGCGCCACCGTCATCGTCCGTGGCGCTGATGGCAGCATCCTGGGCAGTGCGGTGGTGGCAGGCAACGGCACCTTCGAAATCACCCTCGGCACGGCACAGACCAACGGCCAGGCACTGACCGTCGAGCAACGCGACCCGACCGGCAACGTTTCGGTAGCGGTCGACCTGCCTGCGCCGGACAGCCAGGCACCTGCCATCCCGGGCGGCCTGAGCCTGTCCGCCAATGGCGGCGTCCTGTCGGGCACTGGCGAACCTGGCGCCCAGGTGCAAGTGACCGGGGCCGGCGGCGCAGTGCTCGGCACTGCCGTGGTCGAGGCCGATGGCAGCTTCCATGTCACCCTCGACCCGCCACAACTCAATGGCCAGACCCTGTCCATCACCCAGGCAGACGCTGCCGGCAACACCTCCACGGCCGGCACCGTGACCGCTACCGACCTGGAAGGCCCGCAAGCCGCCCAAGGCCTCGCACTGACCGCGGGCGGCACGCTGCTCGGCGGCCAGGGTGAAGCCGGCAGCACCGTGCAGGTGCGCAATGCGGCGGGGCAGTTGCTGGGCAGTGCCACGGTGAATGAAGACGGGACGTTCAGCGTCACCCTCAGCCCGGCCCAGGCCAACGGTCAGGTGCTGTCGGTGGTATTGGTCGACCCCGCGGGCAATGCCTCGCCATCGGCCACCTTCACGGCCGGCGACAGCAGCGCACCGGCCACCCCGACTGGCTTGCAGGTCAGCGCCGATGGCAGCGTGCTGAGCGGCACGGGTGAAGCCGGCGCATCGGTGCAGGTGCGCAACGCCAATGGCGACCTGCTGGGCACCCTGGTGATCCCGGCGAGCGGCAACTTCAGCGTGCCGCTGGTGCCTGCGCAACTCGATGGCCAGACCCTCCAGGTGACCTTGACCGACCCGGCCGGCAATGCCTCCAGCGCAGGCCAGGCCACCGCCCCCGATCTCACCCCTCCGGCGCTGCCGACCGATGTCGGCGTGAGCGCGGACGGCACCACGGTCACCGGCACTGCACCGGGCGCCAGCGCGGTGACCGTCACCGACCCCAACGGCAACGTGATCACCGTCCCGGTAAATGCCGATGGCAGTTTCAGCGTGCCACTGGACACGCCGCTGACCAATGGCGAAGCCGTGACCGTGGTGGTTACCGATGGCGCGGGCAACGACTCCGCCACGACCACCATCAACGCACCGGACAACACGCCGCCCGCCGCCGCCACGGACCTTGCGGTCAGCCCCGATGGCGCAACCGTCGGCGGCACCGCCGAACCCGGCAGCACCGTCACCGTGCGTGATGGCAGCACGGTACTGGGCACGGCCACGGCAGGCCCCGACGGCAGCTTCGTGATCACGGTCGCGCCACCGCTGGCCAGTGGCGATCTGGTCCAGGTCGTGGTGACCGATGGCGCTGGCAACGAAACCCCCGCCCCCCTCAATGGCCCCGACGGCACAGAAGTGGCCACCCCCAGCGGCCTGCTGATCAGCGCCGACGGGTTCCTGCTCACCGGGGAAGGCACCGTGGGTTCGCTGATCACCGTGACCTCCGGCGGCACCACCCTGGGTACCGCCACGGTCGGTAGCGATGGCACGTTCCGGGTGTTCTTCAGCAACGCCCAGCTCAATGCACAGACCCTGCAAGTCACCGCCCGCGCCTCGCTGGATGGCCAGCCTTCGGTGCCGGCAACCATCGTCGCGGCGGACAGGACCGCACCAGATGCACCCGACCAGCTCACCCTCGACCGCAGCGGCAGCACCCTCACCGGCCACGGCGAAGTGGGCGCTACCGTACGCGTGGTGGATGCGCAGGGTACCCTGCTGGGCACCGCGACCGTAGGCAGCAACGGGTTGTTCAGCATCAGCCTGACACCGCCCCAGGCAAACGCCCAGAACCTGACCATCACCCAGGCCGACGCCGCCGGCAACACCTCGCTCGCCGCCACCCTGCAGGCACCCGACCTGCAGGCGCCAGACGCCGCCACCGGCCTGAGCCTGAACAGCGCCGCCACCGTGGTCAGCGGCCAGGGTGAAACAGGTGCGATCGTCACCGTGCGCGACGCCAGTGGCGCAATCCTGGCGACCGGCACGGTCAACCAGAGCGGCCAGTTCCAGATCACCCTGCCCAATGCGCAAACCACGGGCAGTGCCCTGCAGGTCTCCCTCACCGATGCCGCCGGCAATGTATCGGCGCCATCGAGCCTGGCGACGCCCGACCGCACGCCACCGGCAGCAGTCAGCGATACGCTGCTCAGCGCCGATGGCCGGCAGTTGTCCGGCAGCGGCGAAGTGGGCGCCACCGTGCAGGTACGCAACGCCGCCGGCAGCGTGGTCGGCAGCGCCACCGTCGGTGCCGATGGCCGCTTCACGGTGACCTTCGATACCCCCCAGGCCAACGGCCAGGCGATCGGCGTGAGCCAGGTGGATGCCGCCGGCAACACCTCGCCCGCCATCACCTTGAGCACCCCGGACCTGACGCCACCGGCTGCGCTGAGCAACGTGGCACTCAACAACAATGGCCTGACCCTGACCGGTCTAGGTGAAGCCGGTGCCACCGTGACCGTGCGCGGGCCCGACGGCACCATCATCGGCAGCGGCCTGGTGGCTGCCAACGGCAGCTTCACCCTCACCCTCACCAGTGCCCAGCTCAATGCCCAGCACCTGAGCGTGACCCAGACCGATGCGGGCAACAACACCTCCACCGCCGTCGCCGTCATCGCGCCGGACTTCACTGCACCGGCAGCGCCCAGCGCATTGGCCCTGGCCGGCAGCGGACTGCAACTGAGCGGCATCGCCGAAGCGGGCAGCACGGTAAGCGTGCGCGATGCGGCGGGCAACCTGCTGGGCACTGCCGTGGCCAACAGCAACGGCACCTTCCAGGTCACCCTCGACAGTGCCCAGACCAACGGCCAGACCTTGCAGGTCAGCACCACCGATGCCGCCGGCAACCTGTCGCCCAGCACCCCGTACACCGCTGCCGACACCACCCCGCCCGCCGCGGTCACCAACCTGGCCGTCTCGGCCGATGGCGCCACCTTGACCGGTAGCGGTGAAGCGGGCGCCACGGTCACCGTGCGCGCCCCCGATGGCACGGCCCTCGGCACGGCAACGGTCGGCAGCGATGGCCGCTTCAGCGTCAGCCTCGCCCCGGCGGCATCTGCCGGTGAAAGCCTCAGCGTGACCCAGGCCGATGCTGCCCAGAACGCATCGCCCGCGCAGTCCGTCACCGCGCCGGGCAACCTGGCGCCAGAGACGCCCGACAACCTGCTGCTGTCGGCCGATGGCCTGGTGGTCACCGGCAGTGCCACACCGGGCAGCACGGTGAACGTCTACGGCCCTGGCGGCACCCTGCTGGGCACTGCGGCGGTCGGCAACGACGGCACCTTCAGCGTCACCCTCGGCAGCGCCCAGGCCAACGGCGAAGTGCTGCAGGTCAGTGCCGTGAGCACCGATGGCAGCGCCTCGCTGCCGGCCACCCTGCAGGCACCGGACAGCACCGCACCGCAACCGCTGACCGACCTGCTACTGACAAGCGATGGACTGACCCTCAGCGGGCGAGGCGAACCGGGCGCCACGGTCAGCGTGATCGGTGAAGGCGGGGTCGACCTCGGCACCGGCGTGGTCGACGCCAGTGGCCATTTCAGCATTGCCCTGAACGCCGCGCAGATCAACGGCGAGCAGCTGGGCGCCAGCCAGACGGACGCCGCAGGCAACGAGTCGAACAGCGTCACCCTCACCGCGCCTGACCGCGTGGCCCCCGATGCTGCCGCCAACCTCGCCTTCAGCGCAGGTGGCAGCCTGCTCGACGGCACCGGCGAGGCCGGCAGCACGGTGAAAGTGCTGGCCGCCGATGGCAGCGTGCTGGGCACCGCCGTGGTCCGCGCCGATGGCACCTTCCAGGTCAGCCTTGGTGCGCCTCAGGCCAACGGCCAGCAGGTACAGGTGGTGTTGACCGACGCCGCCGGCAACCAGTCGAACCCAAGCCCGATCACGGCGGCCGATACCACGCCCCCCGCCGCGCCTACCGAACTGGTGATCTCCAGCGACGGTATTACCCTCACCGGCCGTGGCGAAGCCGGTGCATTGATCAGCGTGCTCAACCCGGCGGGTGTCGAGATCGGCACCGCGCGGGTCGATGCCAGCGGCCATTTCACCGTCACCCTCGCCCCGGCACTGGGCAACGCCGAGCTGCTGAGCATCACCCAGGCCGACGCCGCCGGTAACGTGTCGGCCGTCGCCACCTTGCAAACCCCTGACTTCACCCCGCCTGCCGCGCTCACCGATGTCGCGATCAACGCCGACGGCAGTGTGGTCACCGGGCGCGGCGAAGCAGGCGCGACCGTGACCGTGACCAACGCCGCGGGCGTAATCCTGGGCACCACCCTGGTGCTCGCCGATGGCAGCTTCAGCGTCCCGCTGACGCCGGCGCAGATCAACCAGCAGGTGCTGTCGGTGCAGCAGGCCGATCCACCCGGCAACATCAGCGCGCCGGTCACGGTCGATGCACCGGACCTGACGCCGCCGGCGGCGGCTGCCGGGCTGCACCTGAGCGCCAGCGGCGATCAACTCAGCGGCACCGGCGAAGCCGGCACTACCGTACGCGTGTATGTCGGCACCCTGGAGATTGGCACCGCCACGGTCGCCGCCAACGGCACCTTCGTGGTCAACCTCAATGCGCCGCAACTCGATGGCCAGTCGCTGCAAGTGGTCCTGACGGACAGCAGCGGCAACGTATCGCCGATCAGCACCCTCACGGCGGTCGACAGCACGCCACCAGGCGCCGTGCTTGCCGATCTCAACGACAGCGGCACGCAGCTGCGCGGAACAGGGGATGCGGGCACACGCGTCACGGTGATGAACGACCGGGGCGACATGCTCGGCCAAGGTGTGGTCGATGCCGACGGCACCTTCGTGCTCAACCTCAACCCGCCACAGATCAACGGCCAGGTGCTGACCATCATTGCCCAGGACGCCACGGGCAATCCCTCTGCGCCCCTGCAAGTGACCGCACCGGACCTGACCCCGCCCGCGCAACCCGGCGACCTGACCCTGAGTGGTGGCGGCACGCTGCTCAGCGGTACCGGTGAAGCCGGCAGCACCATCACCGTGCGTGGCCCGAACAATACGGTGATCGGCACGGTCGTCGTGCCTGAAAACGGTGAGTTCACTGTCACGCTTGCACCGGCACAGAACAATGGCCAACTGCTCACGGTGGTGGCCTCCGACGAGGCCGGCAACACCTCGCCGCCCGCGAGCTACCAGGCAGCGGACACCGCCGCGCCGGCACTCGTCACCAACCTGAACATCAACACCGCCTACGACGTGCTGAGCGGACGTGGCGAGGCCGGTGCGACGGTGACCGTCAAACTCAACGACGTGGTGATCGGCACCGGCATCGTCGCCGCCAACGGCACCTTCCAGGTCGACCTCAGCCCTGCCCCTGGCTCGGCCGCGCAGCTGAACGTCACCCAGACCGACCTGGCAGGCAACACCTCGGCTGAAGCCGACTACATCACCCCCCTGATCCCGACGCCTGAGCCGCCCACCAGTGCGCTGCTGGCCGCCGACGGCCTGACCTTGACCGGTACTGCGGCCGCGGGTGCGTCGATCCGCGTCTACGATGCGGCAGGCACCCTGATCGGCAACGGCGCGGCCAACCTCAACGGCACCTTCACCCTCACGCTGAACAGCCCGCAGCTCAACGGCCAGACCTTGTCGGTGACCACCTCGACCCTGCTCGGTGGCGAATCGCTGCCCTTGATCGTCCAGGCCGCCGACATCACCCCGCCGGACAACCCGGTCATCACTGCCTTGTCGGCCAATGGCCTGGTCCTGACCGGCACCGGTGAGGCAGGCGCCACGGTCACGGTGCGCGACGCCAGCGGCAGCGTGCTCGGCACCGGTGTGGTGAATGCAGGAGGCGCGTTCAGCATCAACCTGGCCAGCGCCCAGCTCAACGGCCAGGTGCTCGGCGTGAGCCAGGCCGATGTCGCACAGAATGTCTCTGGCAGCACCCCCTACACCGCGCCGGACCTGCAGGCGCCTGTCCCACCGAGCAACCTTGGGCTCAACACCGGCGGTACGGTGCTGACCGGCATCGGCGAGCCCGGTGCGACGGTCACCGTGGTGGGGCCGAACGGCCAGCTCGGCACCGCCGTGGTACAAGCCGACGGTAACTTCAGCATCACCCTCGCCAGCGCGCAGAACGACGGGCAACTGCTCACCGTGCGCCAGGCCGACGCCGCCGGCAACCTGTCTGGCAGCGCCACCCTCACCGCCCCGGACACCACACCGCCCGCCGCCCCAGTGGCAGCAATCAACGCCAACGGCACCACGGTGAGCGGTTCTGGCCAGATCGGCAGCACGGTGGTCGTGCGCAACAGCGCCGGCACCGTGCTGGGCACCGCCACCGTCGGCAGCAACGGCCTGTTCGTGGTCAGCCTGGCCGCGGCGCAGATCGACAACCAGGCACTGAACGTCACCCTCACCGACCCGGCGGGCAATGTCTCGACCGCCACCGCGCTGACCGCACCGGACCTCACCCCTCCGGCGGCCGCCAGCAACCTGGTGGTCAGTGCCGACGGCAGCACCCTCACCGGCAGCGGTGAGCCCGGCGCCACCGTCACCGTGCGCAGTGCCAGCGGCACCGTGCTGCAGACCGCGACCGTGCAACCCGACGGCACCTTCACCGTGACCCTGAGCCCTGCCCAGGACAACGGCCAGGTGCTGTCGGTGACCCTCACCGACCCGCGCAACAACACCTCCGGCAACGTCACCATCACCGCGCCGGACATCGACGCCAATGCCCCGGTGATCGCCAGCGACAACCTGACCAGCGCCACCGTCAACCTGGCGCCGGTGGTCGCCCACCAGACCTACAACGACAGCTTCAGCACCTTGCTGGCCGGCTTCACCAAGACCTTTACCTGGACGGTCGGCGCCGGCACCACGGTGGACCCGACCCTGACCCTGACCACCAACAGCGCCCTGGCCCTGCTCGACAACGCCACCTTCACCCTGCAGGTGAAGAACGCGTCCGGCGCCTGGGTGACCTTGGCCACCGGCACCAGCCAGGGCCTGCTCGACCTGATCCTGCTGCCGCTGGGCCAGGGCATCCGCGTCGACATCGGCGTGCTGCAGGCCGGCGAGTACCGCCTGACCGTCGGCAGCGGCGGCATTGGCCTGATCACCAACGTCACCACCACCCTGGACATCGATACCACCAGCCTGACCCAGTTCACCGGTATCGGTACCCCGGTGAACGGCAACGTCATCAGCGACCCGGGTGTCGATGGCAGCCTTGATGCCCGCGGCCCGGACAGCGCCGCGGTGCTGCAGGTGCTGAAGAACGGCAGCTTCGTCACCGCCGGCGGCGCCACCGAAGTGCAAGGCCTGTACGGCACCTTGGTGATTCGCGCCGACGGCAGCTACACCTACACGCCGAACGGCACGCCCGCGAGCGTCGGCAAGGTGGATGTGTTCAGCTACCAGCTGGTGCACGGCAACGGCCTGACCGACGTCGCCAACCTCTACGTGCGCATCGACAGCCCACAGGCCGCGGAGATCTGGAGCGACAGCAACCTCAGTGCACCAGCCACGGTGGTGGATGCCGTCAATGACATCGACAGCACCCAGATCGCCCTGGCCAACCGCGTGGACACCAGCAGCGCCACCCTCGGGTCGCTGAGCCTGCCGCTGATCGGCAGCCGCCAGGCGACCTACACCACCACGGTCGGCGCCGACACCACGGCCAACCTGCAAGTGGTGGTGAACTCGGCCAACCTGCTGAGCCTGCTCAACGGCACCACCCTGGAACTGCTCAAGCTCAACCCGGCCACCGGGCAGTACGTGCTGGTGCAGGCGGTGGGCGGCAGTTCGTTGATCAGCCTGCTCGGCGGCGGCGCCGGCTACACCTTCCAGAACCAGGGGCCCGGCACCTACCACATCCGGGTCACGGCGGGCGGCATCGGCCTGGCCAGCTCCATCACCACCAGCCTCAACACCACCACCACGCACAGTAACGAGTTCGTGGTCAGCGGCTACACCCCGGTCACCGGCAACCTGCTGACCGACACCGCCGGCGGCGGCGCCGACAACCTCGGCTCGTCGCTCACCGTGCTGAGCGTGCTGGTCGCAGCCAATACCTACGTCATCCCCGGCTACAACGGGGTCAGCGTGGCCGGCAGCTACGGCACGCTGCTGGTGCATGCCGACGGCAGCTACAGCTACACCCTCAACCCGGGGCTGACCTCCGCGGTGATCGGCCAGCACGACACCTTCACCTACGAGCTGACCCACCCCAACGGCACCAGCGATGTGGCCACCCTCACCATCAACCTGGACAACACCGCCGCGTTCACTGCCAGCACTTCGATGCTGGCCGACAGCGGCGACGACAGCGTGGCGCTGGTCGCTGTATCCGCCTCCAGCGAAGTCATCGCCGGCACCGATGGCAACGACCACCTCGACGGCAGCCAGGGCGGTCACATCACCCTGCAGGGTGGCGCCGGGGACGACACCCTGGTGGTGGTCGACCAGCAGTTCGCCAGTGTCGACGGTGGCAGCGGCACCGACACCCTGCTGTGGGGCGGCGGCGATGCCAGCATCAACCTCGGTGACCTGGCAGGGCGGGTCCACGACATCGAGATCATCGACCTCAACGACACCAGTTCGGTGGCCCTGACCCTCAACCTGGCGGACGTGGTGGCCATCACCGAAACCGGCAAAGACACCTTGATCATCAAGGGCGATGACAAGGACTCGGTACACCTCACGGACAGTTGGTCACTGACCGGGAACCCAACCGCTGACGGTACTGACTACACCCAGTACACGGCCCAGGAGGATCCGAGCCACCACTTGTGGGTACAGAACGGCATCCATGTCGTCTGAGGCCACTGCGACCCGCCGGGCATCACGCCCGGCGGCATGGACGAACAGCAGTAAGGGAATTTCGTGAAGCGACGCCGTCCGCTGTCACCGCTGTTGCCGGGAGCCCTCGGGCTCCTGGTGCTCACAACCCACCCGGTTGCCCTGGCAGCCGACGACATAGATCCCTCGCTGCGCACCATCGGGCCATCACTGTTGCGTGATGCGCCCGACGCCATCCCCGCTCGTCCGCCGTCAGGCCAGTCGGCCGGCGCGGGTGACCGGCTCGGGCTCTCCGAAGCCGTGCTGGCTGCCGCGCAGTGGCACCCGAGCGTCGCCGAAGCCATCGGCAACCTGTACAAGCAAGGCGAAGGCATCAACGTGGCCCGCGCCGGTTATTACCCACAGCTTTCCGGAGGCATCCGCACCGGCTACGACTCGGGCTACGGCGGTGACCGCAACAGCCAGGCCCTGAACCTGTCGCTCAAGCAGATGCTCTACGATTTCGGCAAGGTCGACAGCGCCGTCGATGCCGCCCACGCCGCCGCTACCCGGGCCCAGGCCAACATCCTGCTGGTGGTCGATGACCTGGCGCGCGACACCGCCTATGCCTGGATCGAAACGCGCCGCTACGAGCAACTGATGGTCATCGCCCGCGAGCAGATCCGCGGGGTCGACGACATCGCCGGCATGGCGCGCCAGCGCAGCGACATGGGCGCCAGCACCCGCTCCGATCTGGTCCAGGCCGAGTCGCGGGTCGAGGCCGCTCGCGCCACCCTCGAGGAATACCAGGCGCAGTACCAGCGCTGGCGCTCGATCCTCGCGGCCCTGCTGGGCCGTGTGTCGCCACCGGCACTGGCCGAGGAAGCGCCGCCGGAGCTGAACCAGGCCTGCAAGCGCCCGGCCAATGGCGACGACCGCCTGCCCGCCGTGCTCATGGCCCTGGCCCTGCGGGCGCAATCGCAGGCGGAACTGGCACAGGCCAAAGCCGAAGCCTACCCGACCCTGTCGCTGCAGCCGCAGGTCAACCATTACCTGGACAATGACTACGACCGCGACAACCACAGCCTCGACCGGACCCAGGCCGGTATCTACCTGAACCTTGAGGTGCCGATCTACCAGGGCGGCGCCATCAGCGCCCGCAGCCGCGCCGCCGGCCACGCCCTCAGCGCCGCCGATTCCGCCGAGGATGCCGCGCGCCTGCAGGCCCGCCGTGGCCTCGCCGAAGCCATGGCGCAGACTTCCGGGCTGGGGCGCCGGCTGAATTCGCTGGAAGCGCGCCAGGTCAGCATCCAGGAAGCGCGCATGCTGTATGGCCGGCAGTATCTGGACCTGGGCACGCGACCGCTGCTCGACCTGCTCAACGCCGAGCAGGAAATCTATCAGTCACGCTTCGACCTCGCCGGCACACGCTCCGACCTGCTGCGCCTGGACGTCGACTGCCTGTACAACACCGGCGGCCTGCGCAGCGCCTTCGGTCTGGAAGGGCGCAACCTGCAAGGGGTGGAGATCGAGCCATGAACGATACCGTCAATCCGAGCCAGGCCAATCTGCAGCACAACGCCGAACAGGCAGTGGCCGAGCGCCCCGACCTCGGGCCCTGGCTGGAAGTGATGTTGCAAGTTGCCCACCACTACCGCCTGGACGTCTCGCCCCAGCGTATCCGCCTGGCCGCGGTGGAAGATGCCCGGCCACTGGACGAGATTCTCCGCCACATGGCGCGCCAGGCAGGCCTTGCGCTGCGCTTCGTGCGCTTCGACGCCAAGGCCCTCAAGCAATGGCGCACGCCGCTGGTACTGGAGCTCGACGATGGCCAACTGGCCGTGGTCGAAGCGGTGACCGAAGAAAACGAGCTGGCCGTGGTGTTCGCCGGCGACCAGCGCCTGACCTCGCGCCTGCCGCGCAGCGCGCTCGAAGGGCGCATCAACCGGGTCGCGCTGATGCGCCCGGCGAGGCCCTTGCGCGACGTGCGCACCGACGACTACACCGCGCCATACGACCGCCACTGGTTCGCCCGCATCGTGCTGCGCGACCTGCGCCCCTACGGGCAGGTGATGGTCGCGTCGTTGGTGGCCAACGTGCTGGCCTTGGCCGGTGTGCTGTTTTCCATGCAGGTGTACGACCGGGTGATTCCGGCCGAATCGTTGCCGACCCTGTACGTGTTGTTCGGCGGCGTGGTGCTGGCGCTGGTGTTCGATTTCAGCATGCGCCTGCTGCGCCTGAAAGTGACCGACCTGCTCGGCAAGCGCGCCGACCTGCGCGTGTCCGACCTGGTCTATGGCCACGCCCTGCGCCTGCGCAACTCGGCACGGCCAAAATCCACCGGCTCGTTCATCTCGCAATTGCGCGAGCTGGAATCGATCCGCGACCTGATCACCTCGAGCACCGCCACGGCGCTGGCCGACCTGCCGTTTTTCCTGCTGTTCCTGTTGGTGTTCTGGCTGATCGGCGGGGTGCTGGTGTTCATCCCTCTGGTGGCGCTGTTGGCCATGGTGCTGCCAGGGTTGCTCGCGCAGCGGCGGCTGGCGCGCCTGGCCAATGCGTCGATGCGCGAGTCGTCGCTGCGCAATGCCATGCTGGTGGAAAGCATCCAGGGCCTGGACGAAATCAAGGCGTTGCAGGCCGAAGCGCGCTTCGAGCGGCAATGGAACCAGTACAACGCCGCCTGCGCCCACACCAACCTGCGCCTGCGCACCCTGACCAACGGCCTGGTGACCTGGACCCAGAACGTGCAAGGTGCGGTGTTCGCCGTGGTCATCGTCATCGGCGCGCCCATGGTCATTGCCGGCGACCTCACCACCGGCAGCCTGGTGGCCGCCTCGATGCTGTCGTCGCGGATGATGGCGCCGCTGGCCCAGCTGACCCATGTGCTGACCCGCTGGCAGCAAGCCAAGGTGGCGCTGCAGGGCCTGGACAAGCTGATGCAGTCCCCGGTCGACCACCCCGAGGGCGAAGCCCGCGTGCACCTGCCTGCCATCCGTGGCGAATACCGGCTGCACCAGGCCAACTTCCGCTACGAGGCCGAAGCGCCACCGGTGCTGAACATCGGCCAGCTGGACATCCAGCCGGGCGAACGGATTGCCGTGCTGGGGCGCAATGGTGCAGGCAAGTCGACCTTGCTGCAGGCCCTTGGCGGGGCCATGGACCTGGCGCAAGGCGAAGTCACCCTGGACGGCATCGCCCTGGCCCACCTCGACCCCGCCGACCTGCGCCGCGACGTGGGCCTGCTGCCCCAGTACGCACGCCTGTTCCACGGCACCCTGCGGGAAAACCTCACCCTCGGCGCCGGCCAGGCCAGCGACCAGGAGCTGGTCGCCGCCCTAGCCGCCACCGGCGCCCTGGACTTCGTCCGGCGCTTGCCCAAGGGCATGGACCACCTGATCCTCGAGGGCGGTATGGGCCTTTCCGGTGGCCAGCGCCAGGCCCTGGTGCTGTCGCGTCTGCTGGTGCGCCAGCCGCAGGTGCTGCTGCTGGACGAACCCACCGCCTCGCTGGACGACATGACCGAGCGCAAGCTGCTCGACAGTCTCGACCGCTTCTGCCAGGGCCGGACTTTGGTGATCGCCACCCACCGTTTGAGCGTGCTGCAGCGCGTCGATCGGATCATCGTGCTCGATGGTGGGCGTGTCGTCGTCGACGACAGCCGCGACGCGGCCTTGGCGAAACTGCAAGGAGGCCAGGCATGAGCGACCATGAACGCCCCGCCTCCTACCTGGATGGCCAGGACGACCAGGCCGTGCTGCGCGCCGGGCGCGTCATCACCCTGTGCGCGCTGATGCTCGCCGCGTTTCTCGGCTGGGCGGCCTGGTTCGAGGTGACCGAGGTGTCGACGGGCACCGGCAAGGTGATCCCCAGCTCGCGGGAGCAGGTGATCCAGTCGTTCGAAGGCGGCATCGTCGCCGAGATGAACGTCGCCGAGGGCACCCTGGTCGATCGCGGCCAGGTGCTGGCCCAGCTCGACCCGACCAAGACCGCGTCCAGCGTCGGCGAGAGCGAGGCCAAGTACCGGGCAGCCAAGGCCAGCGTGGCGCGGCTGCGCGCCGAGGTGACCGGCAAGCCGTTGAATTTCCCCGACAGCCTGCGCGATTCGCCGGAGCTGATCGACGCCGAGACCGCCCTCTACGAAACCCGCCGCCGCGGCCTGGAGCAGACCCTGGCGGGCATCGAGGACTCGCTGCGTCTGGTGCGCAGCGAACTGAAGATCACCGAGAACCTGGCCAAGATGGGGGCCTCCAGCCGGGTCGAGGTGATCCGCCTGAACCGCCAGCGCTCGGAGCTGGAGCTCAAGGCCAACGAAGCACGCTCGGACTACCTGGTGCGCGCCCGCGAGGAGCTGGCCAAGGCCAGCGCCGAGGCCGACAGCTTGTCGGAAGTGATCCGCGGACGCAGCGATTCACTGTCGCGCCTGACCCTGCGCTCGCCGGTGCGCGGGATCGTCAAGGACATCGAAGTCAACACCCTGGGCGGTGTGGTGCAGCCGGGTGGGCAGGTGATGAAGATCGTGCCGATGGACGAGCGACTGTTGATCGAAACCCGCATCGCGCCACGGGACATCGCCTTCATCCACCCCGACCAGGCGGCCAAGGTGAAGATCAGCGCCTACGACTATTCGGTGTATGGCGGGCTGGATGGCAAGGTGGTGGGGATTTCGCCGGACACCCTGCAGGATGAGGTGAAGCCGGAAATCTACTATTACCGGGTGTTCATCCGTACCGAGCAGGACAGCCTGCAGAACAAGGCCGGCAAGCGCTTTGCCATCGTGCCGGGGATGATCGCCACGGTGGATATCCGCACCGGCGAGAAGACCATTCTCGATTACCTGATCAAGCCGTTGAACCGCGCCAGGGAGGCATTGCGCGAGCGCTGAAGACCGCTGCGCGGCCATCGCCGGCAAGCCGGCTCCCACAGGGGCAGCACATTGCCAGAGCCTTGTGCTGTTCCTGTGGGAGATCAGCCAGTCCTTCGGGACTGGACTCTCAGCCGTTGCCGCGTACGACAGAGTAAGTCACCGACATGTCCACCTCTACAAAAGGAAGAATGTCTGTATTGGCGACGCTGAAGTTGAACGGGAACCCGCTGAATGTCTTGGGTGCAATAACGGGTTCCGGCGGCGTGCCAGACGCTGCTGCAAAATGAAGCGTGACCACATCCCCGGTGCGAAGCGGCGCGGTATTGGGTATATCGAACACCGCAATGGCTGTGTCGGAAGGCAAGAAGGCATTGGCGCCACTGCCCTGCACCTGGGCGCAGGTTGGGGCTGGGTAGTCCACCGCGCCGCTATCGACCACGTTGTAGACAACCTCACTCGACGACCGCCGGAGATTGAAGTCGGGGGTGAACGCCGTGTAACTCAAGGTCAGCGTGCCATCCACCAGCGGCTCCAGGAAGGGCAAGCTGACGTCAAACACAAGCTCCGTCTGTTCGCCGCCCGGTGGGACTGTCAGCTCTGCCTCCCAGGTCATGCCACCGCCCTCGCCCACTTGCCCCGTCCAGGACATGGTCACCACATCGCCCGCCCGCTGACCTGGATACAACGGAATGCGTACCTGCACCACTTCTTCGGTCAGCGTAGCGAGGTCGATGGTGTCGCCAACGGCCTCCAGCAGCACGGGTGGCAGCAACTCAAGGGATTGACCGACGATCGAGACAGAGCGTCGTTTCGATGGCCTGGCCGCGCCCCCTGCAGGTTGCGACTCGTAGAAGACGTTTGCCGAACCATTGACCACCATGGCAGCCAGTGCAAAGGGCAGTTCGAAAATCATGTCGCGAGCGCCATTGATGGCCCTCGCCGGCCAGTCATAAGGCACTTGCATGCCCTCGGCATCGGCAGTCAATCCGATCCAGTGCATGGTGACCGTATCACCCCGCACATAGCCATCATAGATTGGGAGAATGATGACCACATCAGCGCCATTCAACGCATCAAGGTCCAACCGGTAGGGAGGGTTTTCTGCACCTTCGACCTCAGGTGCCTCAAGGGCATTCGGATCTTCGACCGTTACGTAGGCAGGAGGCGAAGGGCGCGAGTAGTTCTGTACCTGGTCACGGATCTCGTAAAAAACCAGCAAATTATCGCCGCTACCGCCGCGCTCGATGACATCTGCAGGCACTTGGATTACCACTGGATCCTTGCTGACGTCTCCCTCTTCCAGGACGGGGAGATCGAAGCGCACCCCGTTCCAGATCAGCGTCAGTACATCGCCAGCTTGCATGAAGTCCCACGCATCTACTGTGACCGTTACCGGCGTAGCGGGTGTTTCGATTCTCGAAGGGATTACTATCGGGGCAGTCAGGAACTCATTGATCGGCGTCTCAGGCTTGGGGTCCAGACCGCCAGGCACTTGCAGGTCGATCAGCACCTCGCGATAGTCTGAAAAGCGGAGATTCTGGGAGTTCGGATCGTAAATGGAATAGTAGAAATAACCAAGGAACGGTTCAGGAAACTCACGCACTGCCGGGGGTTCAGGCAGGCGTTCAAGTTTGAGAGTCTGCAGGAACCTGGGGTGGTGCTCGGGCTCCAGTTTACGTACAAGTTCAAGTACCAGGTCATCTGGGATTTTCATCAGTTCACGGGTTGCGGCGAAGCTCAGCCATCCCCTTTTGATGGTGGCCTCATCCAATTCATAAAATTGAATCCGAGTGTCCTCCGGGCCTTCCTGTGGGGGTTGCGTGGGTGGCTGTGTAAGGGTCCAGTACAAACTGATTTCGTCGCCCTCGCGAATGACGTCTGGCAGACGCGCGCTCATCGGCACGGGACGCGAGGGATCGAAGAGCTCGTTCCAACCGAGGCCCTTGCGTTCGTGGCCCGGTGAATCCATGTCGGCAATCACAAGTGGGTTCAAGGCATCCGCCAGTGCGGTAACCTTGAGTTGATTGAGGAACTTTTCTTCTGCGCTCATGGTTGGTGTTCTTCATAGGTGAAAAAACGACCGCGCGGCCCATGCGTGCGGCATTGGCGCCAGGGGGAACAACAATTCTTTCCCGATGGCGTACTTCGAATGTATCCAGTAACGGGCACTTCGTAACCTGGCATTTTTACTAGTTCACAACCACAACGCTTGACAAGACGCTTATTGCAAACCTTTGTCGAAAAAGTTCTACACGGATTGCCGGAGAAGTCATTCTTGATCTTCATGAAAAAGAATGACTTCCCCGGCAAACCGTGAAGAACCTGATATTTCAGCGCCAGCCCTTATTCCGGCGCGCCTTACGAATATGCCAAGATCAGTGCCCATGACTATTCGGTGATCAAGCCATTGAACAGGGCGAAGCAAGCCTTGAAAATGCGCAAGTCCAGTGAGTCTGTAAAATCGGAGAGGGGCTTTCGCCCCTCTCTTTTTTTCACACCCAGTGGCTTACCTTGACTCGATATTCACCTGGATCCCGACCAAACGCGACAACCCACTGACCTCGCCGTCCTTGTCAGTCACGCGATAGCCGAAGTAAAGCCGCTGATTGTTGCCGACCTCCAGAATGCTCTCGCCGGCGAAGTTGATCGGCGTCTTCTTGTCCGGATCATCCACAGTACTGGAACTCAGATAAATGCCGGAACTCTCCGCCTCGCTGGTCCCGACCCAAGGCTCGATGACATCGCCCTTGGCGACGCCGAAGTAGGGGTTGACAGCAGCGACCAGCACACCTTGTTCCAGATCGTCTTCACTGATCCCGCTGCGTTGTTCCTCAGTGAAGGCAATCGGAGGAAGGCTGTTATCGGAAACCGAAAGTGCGTGCCTTGGAGGCGCGCTTGTCATGCTCGCCATAACACCCGATGCTTTGGCGAACGTCGGTACCAGGCAACTACCGCCCGCCTCATTCATTGCGAATCGGACGAAGGCTTCGACATGATTGCTGTTGCGACCAAAGTCGTTGGCCAGGGAATAATTCAGCTTCGCACCGTTACGACAGATGAAGTAGGTTTTCGCATAGGGCAGCGCCACCTCGAAGTAACCATCATCAATATGCGACTGCTCCAGTGGGACATCGGTTGCCGTGATCCTGGAATCTTCGATCTCGGCACCAGGAGGCGTGGGAGGACCATTACTGTCACCACTTTCAATCCCCACGAAGTTGTAACTGATCGTTGGATTGAGGGTCAAGCCGATATTGGAAACACCCGCCAACGGAATACGCACGCTGGTACCTCTTGCACCAACCCGTTTGACGATGATATTGCTGGCATTCTTTTCCCAGAAATCAGCCGCTGCCAGCTCGTTACCATCACCCGGCAAAGCACCCGCTGACGCAACCTGTACTACCTGGATGGGCGATCTGACCGTTACCGGCACGGTGCCCCCGCCCTCGGCAGGCAGTTCGCGGGTCAGCGTGAACCAAGTATCCACGGGCCCTACGCCAATGGTCTCGATCACATCGGTGAAGGGGATGGGAATCGGAATATTCGCGCCTTCATTGGGGACTGTCACCGTGACCGAAGCGATCTCTGGGTTCGAGATAGTCGCCCAATGCATCTGGATAACATCGTCCACCAGCCAGATTGGATTGTTATCCACACCTTGACGGAACACCGTGGCGACCGCGTCCTTGCCAAAATCCGTCGGATCGATGGTATTGACCGGGCTGGTCCCGCATTGAATGGAAGGCGCCCTGATATTGCCGTGCTCGGGAAGTTCAGGATCGGGATCTGGATCCGGGCCGCCAGGTGTGCTCAGGTCTACCGGCACATCGACTTTCGGCGAAGGCAGCATCGGACTACCGGCCCGAGTCATCTGATAGAGCACTTCGATGGCCATGCCATTACCCGCTGTAGCCACGGTGGCATAGGGCACTTCGATGTAGGCCACGGGCAAGAGAGGGTCACGATCTATATCGGCTTGGGTCAAAGCATAAGGGTTGGTTGGCAAGCCCCCCCAGAGTACGACGATCGTGTCATTGAGCGCGGCACCATCGTAACGCGGAATCTCCACGGTCACGCTGGGGTTGGCATCGTTGTAAGTCACCAGGCCGTCTGCTGCTTCAGGTACCACAGGTGGGTCGAGGGTAGGCAAGTTGATGAAGACATCGATCGCGGTCAGGTTGGATACGGGGCTCACATTACCCGCAAAGTCGGTCACGCGATAACCGAAGTACATCGCCTGAGCATCGCCAACGGCGTCTAGCTGTTCCCGCGTGAAATTGACCGGAAGCTGCAGCTTGGGATCAGTCACGTTGAAAGCCGGCGCCAGGTAGCTGCCATTGGTCGCGCTGTCACCGAGCCACAATTCAACGACGTCACCTTCTTCGCCAAGGTGGTAGGGATCGACGATCGTGTTCAATTTACCATCGGCATCGAGATCGCTGGCGGTGATGCCACTGAGTTGCTCATCAGTAAAGGCAATCGGCGGCAGCTCGTCGCCGCCGGCAGGTTGGCGATCGAAGCGTACCAAGAGAGGTAGGCCGGCTGCCACGCCAGACTCCGACGCCGTATCGAAAAGGAAATAGTTCAGTGAAACTGTGACATTCGTGCCCTGCGCGGGAAACTCGGAAGTCTTGTAAAAAAGGTCAAATTTGACAAGCGTGGGGTCGTCAAGATCAACCAACTCAAGATCAATTGGGTCACCAATAAAGTTATCAGGGTCTTCGAAATCATTATTGATGAAAAGTTGAATAGATAACGAGTTCCTGAATTCTGCCCCCTTGGGCACCTCTACCAGCAAATCAGCGGTCAACTTATCGATTGGAATGATCCCACGAATCGGATCACGGTCCGGGACGACAAGGGGGTCCAACATCAAGGGTGAGATCCCACTATGTCGTGGCGCACTAGTTTTTGAAAGCCGTATCGGAGCGTTCATCGGACACCATCCTTTAAGGTGAGACTTTGATATTCATATTCAAGAGCCACGCCATTACGCAACGGGTAATTATCCAGTCGGGTATCGGCAATAGGCTCGGCGATACCGCACTGGTAACGCCTTGGATGATGCTAGTTCGCATCGATTTGCCTGTAACCTAGCATTTTTACCAGGTAGCCCGTGGCCTCTAATACGGGTAAATATCAAGGTATTGAATGGAGCGACACGCAAGTCAGGTCTCTCGGCTATATAACAACAAGTTTATGGGGAAACCAGCATGGACGCTATTGACCGTGAACGCTCACAGCGATTTCTTCTACTTCCCCTGTGCATCGGTTTTTCCGGCACCTTGTATGCGGCCGACCTGCCGCCCGGTAGCAACATCACGGTTCGCCCCGGTGACCCTGTCGAACGCTGGACGCTGGATGCAGCCAGCCTGACCATCGAGCCTGGTGGCCAGTCGCTTACGATCCTCGCCAACCCTGGCTCGAACCTCACCCTCGACGGCGCCACGGTGAATGGCGGCAACCTGCGCGCGGTGGTGTTGACGGAAAGCCAGGGCACCATCCGCAACGCCACCGTGATCTCCGACAACAACACCGCGCTGTCAGTGGTCAGGGGGGTGGACGAGTCAATCCCGGGCTCGACGGTACAAGTGGAAAACACCACGATCACCGGAGCAGGCCGTGGCCTGAATGTCGATGGCGGCAGCAGCGCAACCGTCATTGGCTCGCGCATCACCGGTACAGGTGCCGTAGGCGGCTCCATTGCCGGCAGCGGGCTAGGCGTAACACTGGTTGGCGGCGAAGCTGTCTTGCGTGACACCACCGCCACCGGCAGCAATTGGGCGGCAGGGCTGTTTTCCAATTCCCCCGGCAGTGCAAACCCGCATCTGGTGCTGGAACACGCCAGCCTGGAATCGAAAACCGGGAGCACGATCGTGGTCAGCAATCTTGGCAGTGGCCCCATGCTCGCCACCATCGAAATCCGTGACGGATCATCCTTGCGGACCGCCAACGGCACGCTGGTCGAAGTCGGCCTGCCCGGTGACTTGCCAAATCGTGTGGCACAGGCGCAATTGACTGTCGATGCCAGTGCCCTGGCGGGCAATATCCAGGTGGCCGATGGTGCAGTGGCGGACGTGCTGATGAGCAACAACGCCTCCCTGGCCGGTAATCTGAACAATGTTCGCAACCTGACACTGGATGCCAGCCACGTCAGCGGCAACCTCATTCAAGCCGAAAGTTCGACTGCCACGGCAACCCTGCGGGCAGGTTCGACGCTGAGCGGCAATGTGCAAAACATCGGCAGCCTGCACCTGGACGCCAGCAGCCTGAGCGGCAATGTGGTCTCGGCGTCCGGTAGCAGCACGGCGGTGACGCTTGAGCATGGTTCGAACCTTGCCGGCTCGGTCATCAACGCGGGCAGCCTGGCGTTGGACAACAGCCGTATGAGCGGTGACATGACCCAGGATGCGAACACGCCGGGTACCCTGAGCCTGAGCAACGGTGCGCACCTGACCGGCACGCTCGATCAGGTTGGCAATACGGTCATCCAGACAGGGTCGACCTTCGACATGGTCGGCGATTCGAAGGTGGCCGGTTTGCGCCTCGATGGCGGTACCGTCAATTTGCGCGGCGGCAACGCTGCATTCCGCACCTTCACGGCTTCAGGACTCGAAGGCAACGGCACCTTCGTGCTGGGCACCGACCTGGCACAAGGCCAAGGCGACCTGGTGAACATCGAAGGCCGGGCCGAAGGCAACCACCGCCTGGCCATCGTCAATACCGGTGTGGAACCGGCCAATGACTTTGCACAACGGGTGGTGCATACCGAAGGCGGCAACGCCAGCTTTACCCTGCTCGGCAGCAATGGGCTGGTAGACCTCGGCACTTTTTCCTACGAGCTGGAGCAACAAGGTACCGATTGGTATCTGGCACAGCATTCAGCCCCGATCATTTCTCCTGGTACGCAAACTGCCATTGCCCTGTTCAGTGCGGCGCCGACGGTCTGGTATGGCGAACTCAGCACGCTGCGCAGCCGGATGGGTGAATTGAGGAAAGGTTACGGCCAGGGTGGATTCTGGGCACGCACCTATGGCAACAAGTATCGGGTCTCGGCCGACGACCAGGTGAACTACGAACAAATCCAGCAGGGTGTGTCATTGGGTGTCGATACCACGCTGCCAAGCCAACAGGGCAAATGGTTGGGCGGCCTGCTGGCTGGCTACAGCAACTCCGAGTTGAACATGCAGCAGGGCAGCAACGGCCGTGTCGACAGCTACTACGTAGGCCTCTACACGACCTGGCTTGCAGACAATGGCTACTACCTGGATGCAATCCTCAAAGCCAACCGCTTTGACAACAAGGCGGATACGCGAATGAGCGATGGGGAAAAGTCCAAGGGAAATTACGACAACTATGGCGTGGGCGGATCGATCGAAGCCGGTCGACACATCACGCTCGATGACGGCTGGTTCGTCGAACCGTACCTGCAAGTATCAGCGCTGTGGGTAGAGGGTGAGCACTATGAACTGGACAATGGCCTGCAGGCGGACAGCAATCGAGCAGACTCATTGCTTGGAAAACTCGGTACGCACATCGGTCGAACGCTGCCACTGGACAAAGGGGGGTTCGTGCAGCCCTATGTGAAGCTGGCAGTGGCCCGCGAGTTTGCGCGCAACAATGAGGTCAAGGTCAATCGCACGACCTTCCATGACGACCTGTCCGGGAGCCGAGGGGAAATCGGTGCCGGCGTTGCCGCACAACTCACCGACATACTGCAGCTGCACGCCGACATCGATTACAGCAACGGCAAGAGCATCGAACAACCGTGGGGCGTGAACGTTGGGCTTCAGTTCGCCTGGTGATCCGTAAAAGATGTAACTACGTGTAATTTATTGAGGGCTTTTCTTACACTCCTAATCAGAATTTTCCTGCGGGAACTTGTGAATCATTCCGGTCAAATGGCGCCTCGATTTTTTAACCGAGAACGACCATGAACCCCGTGAAAGCCTGCACGTTGGTTGCCTTCGGGATTGCTTCAGTGTCTCCCGTACTGGCCAACGAAACCATCATCCTTCCGCCTAACAGTTCCTACACCGTACGGGAAGGCAGCCCCGTCAAGCGCTACGAACTGGAAAGAAGGGCCACGCTCAATGTAGCGCCAGGCGGCAAGACCAACAGAATCTTCGCCACTCAGGGTTCCCGCGTGAACATGCAGCAGGGCAGGGTCGACTCGACCGGTATTCATGCCCTCACCCTGAGCAACAGCCACGCAGTCATCGATGGCAGCACCATCGTTGCCACCGTCGACCCCGCAAAACCCAATGCCACAGCGTTCGGCATCAACCTCATCGGGGCAGAACAAGCCTCCACGGCACGCATCAGCAACAGCACCGTGTCAGGGGTAGGCCGCGGCATCAACGTGACCCACAGCGCGATACTGGACCTGAGCAACACCCAGGTCGATGGATACGCCGGAGGGCCTGGCAGCGGCGCAGTGACGGGCGGCGCCGGGGTGGTAGTGGCAGGTGCCACTGCGTTTGTCCGCAACGGTAGCGTGGTGTCGGGCGACAACAACGGCGTGGTGCTTTTCTCTAGTTTCACCGGTCTCAAAGAGCAGGGTGCGACGCTGGTGCTCGATCAATCTGCCGTGGTGGGACGTCAGGGCAGTGCCATCAAGGTCATACGGCCCGATACCACCACCGAGACCGCATACATCGAGATCAACAACGGCTCGACGCTCTCGGCCGGCAATGGCGTCATTCTGGAAGTCGCCGAAGGCGCCAGCGCCAACGCCCTCGTCAACAACAGCCACCTGACCGGCAACATTGTCGCCGAGCAAGGTGCCAGCCTCGACCTGAGCTTCGCCAATCAGTCCAGCCTGACCGGCAGCATCGAGAACGCCCACTCCTTGTCCATCGACGGCAGTTCTTCGTGGATCATGACCGGCGACTCCAGCATCGACAGCCTGAACCTCGCCGGCGGCACAGTGAACCTGCGCGGTACCGAGGGCAGTACCGGCTTCAGCCGCCTGCAACTGGGCGAACTGTCCGGCAACGGCACCTTCATGCTCGGCACTGACCTGGCCAGCCAGCAAGGCGACTTCCTCGATGTCACCGGCAAGGCCAGCGGCAATCACCAACTGCTGGTGGCCAACACCGGTACCGACCCGAGCGCTGACGTGGCCGCCCATCAGGTGGTGCACACCGGCGAAGGCAGCACCTCCCAATTCGGTCTGATCGGCGGGCAGGTGGACTTCGGCACCTTCGCCTATGAGCTGGAGCAGCGCGGCGATGACTGGTTCCTGGTGCGCAAGGGCGACACCACCACCCCCGGCGCCCGCTCGGTCACTGGCCTGTTCAGCGCCGCGCCGACCGTATGGTACGGCGAATCGACCACCTTGCGCGGGCGCATGGGTGAGTTGCGCAATGGTCAGGAACAAGGTGGCGGCTGGCTGCGTAGCTACGGCAACAAATACAAGGTGGCGGCGGGTGCCGGCGCGGCCTATGACCAGGTCCAGCAAGGCATCGCCTTTGGTGCCGATGCACCGATGCCTTCGGCTAATGGTCAGTGGCTGGTAGGCGTCATGGGTGGTTACAGCCGTTCGGACCTCGACCTCTCGGGCGGAACCACCGGCAAGGTCGACAGCTTCTACCTGGGGGCCTACACCACCTGGCTGGCGGACGACGGCCTGTACATCGACGCGCTGATCAAGGCCAACCGCTTCCAGAACAAGTCGGACGTGCGCATGAGCGATGGTCGCAAGGCCAAGGGCGACTACAGCAACAACGGTATCGGCGCCTCGGTCGAAGTGGGCAAGCACATCAAGCTCGACGATGAGTGGTTCGTCGAACCGTTCGCCCAAGCCTCCGTGCTGTGGGTGGACGGCGCCAGCTACAGCCTGGACAACGGCATGCGTGCCAGCACCCGCAGTGCCGATTCGATGCTGGGCAAGGTCGGTACCCATGTCGGTCGCACCTTCCCATTGCGTGATGGCGGCTTCGTGCAGCCCTACGTGAAGGTCGCCGGTGCCCACGAGTTCGCCCGCAACAACCCGGTGAAAATCAACGACAACAGGTTCGACAACGACCTCTCTGGCAGCCGCATCGAACTCGGCGCCGGGGTAGCCGCGCAAGTGACCGACACCGTGCAGGTACAGGTTGGCTTCGACTACATGAAGGGCAACCATATCGAGCAGCCCTGGGGCGTGAACCTGGGGGCACGTTACAATTTCTGACTACCGAGGGGCCGCAAGGCCCCTTCTTTTTGCCTAAAGCCTGGCCGGTCCGGGCCGATAACCCGGCATTCTCTCCTGATACACACTTGCCTGAAGGTTCCCAATGGCGACGCAAAATGCCCGCGCGGACTCGCTGTCCCTGCTGCTGTTCACCCTGCGCAGCGGCAAGCTGATGGCAATCAACCTGCTCAAGGTCAGCGAGATCATCCCCTGCCCGACGCTGACCAAGCTGCCCGAGTCGCACCCCCATGTGAAAGGCGTGGCGACCCTGCGCGGCAATTCGCTGTCGGTGATCGACCTGTCCCGGGCCATCGGCGAACGCCCGCTGGCCGATCCCGATGGCGGCTGCCTGATCGTCACCGAGATCAGCCGCTCGCGCCAGGGCCTGCATGTACAGGCCGTGAGCCGCATCGTCCATTGCCTGAGCACCGACATCAAACCGCCGCCCTATGGCTCGGGCAATCGCTCGTACATCACCGGCGTGACCCGGGTCGACGACCACCTGGTGCAGGTACTGGACATCGAGAAGGTCATCCATGCCATCGCCCCACCGCAACCTGTAGCGCACCCGGGAGCCCTCGGCGAAGAAGACGCCAGCCTGCTGGCCGCCGCCAATATCCTGGTGGTGGACGACAGCCAGGTCGCGCTGCAGCAGTCGGTGCATACCCTGCGCAACCTCGGCATCGACTGCCACACCGCCCGCAGTGCCAAGGATGCGATCAACGTGCTGCTGGAGCTGCAAGGTACAGCACAGGAAATCAACATCATCGTGTCGGACATCGAGATGTCGGAAATGGACGGCTATGCGTTCACCCGCACCCTGCGCGAAACGCCTGACTTCCAGCACCTCTACATCCTGCTGCACACTTCGCTGGACAGCGTGATGAGTGCCGAAAAAGCCCGGCTGGCCGGGGCCAATGCGATTCTCACCAAGTTCTCTTCGCCGGAGCTGACCGACTGCCTGGTGGTCGCCGCCCGCACCGTGGTGTTTGCCGAACGCTGAGGTCCGTGTTGTCATATTCGGCGACAAACTCCCCGGCTCGACGCCGGGGATGACTCGGGCATAATTCGCGCCCCTCGGATCATTCGTCGGAACCGCGCCATGAAGTTTTCCAGCTTTCTCCTGATCGCTTGCACCCTTTTCAGCGGCATGACCCAGGCCTCCAGCAGCCAGGCCTGGAACGAACAGCGCCAGCAGATGCTCAAGGCTTGCCTGGCAGCCAGCCAGTTCAAGGATGCCCACGCCCGCGGCAAGCCTGCGGAGTTCGATGACCAGGTGGGCTTCAGCGCGCTGTTGATCGAAGGCGTCTATCCACAGAAGCACATGCAGGGACGCACCGGGACCGAGCTGTGCCTGTACGATCGCAAGCAGCAGCACGCTTTTGTCAGCGAGTGGGATCCTGAGGCCAAGTAAGCGGGTCCTGCCTCATCGCCGGCAAGCCGGCGATGAGGCCGAAACTGTCAGCGCTGTCAGCCAGCCGTCATGCTGCCGACCCGGTCAGGGCGCTATAAGATGGGGTACAGACACCCCCTTCCCCTGGCCAAGGTGCCCGCACCGATGCGACGTCCTTCCCGCTCTCTCCTCCTGGCCACCGCCGCACTGCTGGTCCTGGCGGCCCTGGGTATCTGGTACGGCCAGCGGCAGGCGCCGGTCACCCGCGCAGCCACCGCCATCCCGGTGCGCGTGGTCAGCGTCGCCCAGCAGGACGTACCACGCTACGCCAGCGCCATCGGCTCGGTGCTGTCACTGCACAGCGTCGAAGTGCGCCCCCAGGTCGAGGGCGTGCTGACCCAGGTGCTGGTCAAGGAAGGCCAATGGGTCAAGCAAGGCGACCTGCTCGCCACCCTCGACGACCGCAGCATTCGCGCCTCGCTCGACCAGGCCCGCGCTCAGCTCGGCCAGAGCCAGGCGCAGATCCAGGTGGCCGGTGTCGACCTCAAGCGCTACAAGCTGCTCAGCACCGACGACGGCGTGTCCAAGCAGACCCTCGACCAGCAACAGGCGCTGGTCAACCAGCTGCAAGCCACGGTCAAGGGCAACCAGGCGGCCATCGCCAATGCCGAAGTGCAACTGTCCTACACGCAGATCCGCTCACCGGTGACAGGGCGCGTCGGCATCCGCAATGTCGACCCCGGCAACCTGGTGCGCACCAGCGATACCCAGAGCCTGTTCAGCGTGACCCAGATCGACCCCATCGCCGTGGAGTTTTCCCTGCCGCAGCAGATGCTGCCGACCCTGCAAGCCCTGCTCAAGGCGCCCACGCCAGCGCTGGTGCAAGCCTTCATGGACGCCGATGGCGAGCGTAGCCTGCTGGGCGAAGGCCACCTGGCCCTGATCGACAACCAGATCTCCGCCAACACCGGCACCGTGCGGGTGAAAGCCGAGTTCGACAACAAGGATGGCCGCCTGTGGCCAGGCCAGCTGGTGACCGTGCGGCTGCGCACGGCGATGGACGAAAACGCTCTAGTAGTACCGCCGCCGGTGGTGCAACGCAGTATCGACGGCCACTTCGTCTACCGGGTGGACGGCGACAAGGTCACCAGCGTGCCGGTCAAGGTGCTGTACCAGGACAGCACCTTGAACATCGTCGCCGGAGTCAAGGCCGGTGACCGCCTGGTGCTCGACGGCCAGTCGCGCCTCAAGCCTGGCGCGCGGGTCGAGGTCACGCCGGACGCGCCGGCAGCGGCCGAGATGGCCGAGCGCAGGAGCCAGCCATGAACAGCCGCAATGGCGTCTCGGCCTGGTGCATCGACCACCCCATCGCCACGCTGCTGCTGACCTTCGCCATGCTGCTGCTCGGTGCCATCGCCTTCCCGCGCCTGCCCGTGGCGCCATTGCCCGAGGCTGACTTCCCGACCATCCAGGTCACCGCCCAGCTGCCCGGCGCCAGCCCGGAAACCATGGCCTCGTCGGTCGCCACGCCGCTGGAGGTGCAGTTCAGCGCAATCCCCGGCATGACCCAGATGACCAGCAGCAGTGCCCTGGGCTCGACCACGCTGATCCTGCAGTTCACCCTCGACAAGAACATCGACACCGCCGCCCAGGAAGTCCAGGCCGCGATCAACACCGCCACCGCGCGCCTGCCCCAGGACCTGCCCAGCCCGCCCACCTGGCGCAAGGTCAACCCCGCCGACAGCCCGGTGGTGATCCTCACCGTCAGCTCGGCGCAGATGCCCGGCAACGAGCTCAGCGACTATGCCGAGACCCTGCTGGCCCGCCAGCTCAGCCAGATCGAAGGGGTCGGCCTGATCAACATCACCGGCCAGTTGCGCCCGGCCATCCGCGTCCAGGCGCAGCCCGAGAAGCTCGCGGCCATCGGCCTGACCCTGGCCGATGTGCGTCAGGCCATCCAGCAGACCAGCCTCAACCTGGCCAAGGGTGCGCTGTATGGCGAGCACAGCGTGTCGACCATCGCCGCCAACGACCAGCTGTTCCATCCCGAGGACTACGCCAGGCTCATCGTCAGCTACCGCAACGGCGCGCCGGTGCACCTGAACGACGTGGCCAAGGTGATCAACGGCGCCGAGAATGCCTACGTCAAGGCCTGGTCCGGCGACCAGCCGGGGTTGAACCTGGTGATCTTCCGCCAGCCCGGGGCCAACATCGTCGATACCGTGGACCGCGTACTCGACGCCCTGCCCCGCCTGGAGGAGATGCTGCCGGCCTCGGTGGCGGTGTCGGTACTGCAGGACCGAACCCAGACCATCCGCGCCTCACTGCACGAGGTGGAACTGACGCTGATGATCGCCGTGGCGCTGGTGATCGGGGTGATGGCGCTGTTCCTGCGCCAGTGGTCGGCGACCTTCATCGTCTCCAGCGTACTGGGCGTGTCGCTGATCGCCAGCTGCGCGCTGATGTACGTGCTGGGGTTCAGCCTCAACAACCTCACGCTGGTGGCCATCGTCATCGCCGTGGGCTTCGTGGTGGACGATGCCATCGTCGTCGTGGAGAACATCCATCGCCACCTGGAAGCCGGCGACGACAGCCGCACCGCGGCGCTCAAGGGCGCCGGCGAAATCGGTTTCACCGTGGTGTCGATCAGTTTCTCGCTGATCGCCGCGTTCATCCCGCTGCTGTTCATGGGCGGCGTGGTCGGGCGGCTGTTCAAGGAGTTCGCCCTGACCGCCACGGCCACCATCCTGATTTCGGTGGTGGTGTCGCTGACCCTGGCCCCGACCCTCGGGGCGCAGTTCATGCGTCGCCCGCCCGGCGAACATGACGGCGGCTTCGGCGCGCGCCTGCTGCGTTGGTACGAGAAGGGCCTGGACCGCGCCCTGGCACATCGGCGCCTGACCCTTGGCGTGTTCGGCCTGACCCTGGCGCTGGCGGTGGCCGGCTACGTGGGGATTCCGAAGGGCTTCTTCCCGTTGCAGGACACCGGCTTCATCCTCGGCACCAGCGAGGCAGCGGCGGACGTTTCCTATCCCTCGATGATCGAAAAACACCTGGCGCTGGCGAAGATCATCGGTGACGACCCGGCGGTGCGCGCCTATTCGCACTCGGTCGGGGTCACCGGCAGCAACCAGACCATCGCCAACGGCCGTTTCTGGATCTCGCTCAAGCCACGCGGCGATCGCGATGTCTCGGCCAGCGAATGGATCGACCGGATGCGCCCGAAACTGGCCCAAGTGCCCGGCATCGTCCTGTACCTGCGGGCCGGCCAGGACATCAACCTCAGCTCCGGGCCATCGCGCACCCAGTACCAGTACGTGCTCAAGAGCAACGACGGCGTCGCCCTCAACCTGTGGACCCAGCGCCTGACCGAACGCCTGCGCGAAAACCCGGCCTTCCGCGACCTGTCCAACGACCTGCAGCTGGGCGCCAGCGTCACACGCATCGACATCGACCGCCAGGCCGCGGCGCGCTTCGGCCTGACCACCACCGACGTCGACCAGGCGCTGTACGATGCCTTCGGCCAGCGGCAGATCAGCGAATTCCAGACCGAGACCAACCAGTACAAGGTGATCCTCGAACTGGACGCTCGCCAGCGCGGCAAGGCCGAAAGCCTCAACTTCTTCTACCTGCGCTCGCCGCTGACCAACGAAATGGTGCCGTTGTCGGCCCTGGCCCATGTGGCCGCGCCCAGCACCGGGCCGCTGTCGATCAGCCATGACGGCCTGTTCCCGGCCGCCAACCTGTCGTTCAACCTGGCGCCCGGCGTGGCCCTGGGCGATGCAGTACAGATCCTCGACCGCACCCAGCGCGAACTGGGCATGCCCGATTCCATCGCCGGCAATTTCCAGGGCGCCGCCCAGGCGTTCCAGAGCTCGCTGTCGAGCCAGCCCTACCTGATCCTGGCCGCGCTGGTGGCGGTGTACATCATCCTCGGCGTGCTCTACGAGAGCCTGGTCCACCCGCTGACCATCATCTCCACCCTGCCCTCGGCAGGCCTGGGCGCGATCATCCTGCTCTGGGGCAGCGGGCAGGACTTCAGCATCATGGGGCTGATCGGCGTGGTGCTGCTGATCGGCATCGTCAAGAAGAACGGCATCCTGCTGATCGACTTCGCCCTGGAAGCCCAGCGCCGTCAGGGCATGACGCCCGAGCAGGCGATCCGCCAGGCGTGCCTGGTGCGCTTTCGCCCGATCATCATGACCACCCTGGCCGCACTGCTGGGCGCGCTGCCGCTGATGTTCGGCTTCGGCACCGGTGCCGAGCTGCGCCAGCCGCTGGGCATCGCTGTGGTCGGCGGCCTGTTGGTGAGCCAGGCGCTGACGCTGTTCACCACCCCGGTCATATACTTGGCCCTGGAGCGCCTGTTCCATCGCCGCAAGGCGGCCCCTGCGGCCGCGCCAAGTGCCAGCTGAGACAAGACGACCATGCGTGTGCTGATCATCGAAGACGAAGAGAAAACCGCCGACTACCTGCATCGCGGCCTGAGCGAGCAAGGCTTCACCGTCGACCTTGCGCGTGACGGCATCGACGGGCTGCACCTGGCCCTGGAAGGCGACTACGCGGTGATCGTGCTCGACGTGATGCTGCCGGGCCTGGACGGCTACGGGGTGCTGCGCGCGTTGCGCGCGCGCAAGCAGACACCGGTGATCATGCTCACCGCCCGCGAGCGTGTCGAAGACCGCATCCACGGCCTGCGCGAAGGCGCCGACGACTACCTCGGCAAACCGTTTTCGTTCCTCGAACTGGTCGCCCGCCTGCAGGCCCTGACTCGCCGCAGCAGCAGCCACGAGCCGCTGCAGATCCAGGTCGGCGACCTGTGGATCGACCTGATGGCGCGCAAGGCCAGCCGCGCAGGCACCCGCCTAGAGCTGACCGCCAAGGAGTTCTCGCTGCTCAGCGTGCTGGCCCGGCGCCAGGGCGAAATCCTCTCCAAGACCGCCATCGCCGAGCTGGTCTGGGACATCAACTTCGACAGCGATGCCAATGTCGTCGAAGTGGCGATCAAGCGCCTGCGCGCCAAGCTCGACGGGCCATTCGACAACAAGCTGCTGCACACTATCCGAGGCATGGGCTATGTCCTGGAAAACCGTGCCGGTTAACTCCCTCGCACTGCGCCTTTCGGCGCTGTTCATCCTGGTGGCGCTGGCCGTGTTCGTGCTGATCGGCTCGGCGCTCTACCGCCAGGTCGACCGCAGCCTCGACCTGCTGCCGGCGGCCGAGCTGGACGCGCGCTACAGCGTGCTCGAATCCACCCTCAACCGCTTCGGCACGCCCGAGCACTGGGCCAAGATCACCAACAAGCTCAACCTGCTCAGCGAGGAGGACAAGCGCATACGGTTCTGGGTAGTGAGCAGGGTAGTCAGCAGCAACCCGGCCTTCGAGTACGGCCACCCCAGCGAGCTGGTGCGCGCCTTCGCCGAAGGCCCGCAAGGCATGCGCGAACTGCACCTGCCCGACCGCCCCTATCCCTACAAGGTGCTGGTGAGCGAACTGCCGGCCCTGGGCGATCGGCCACCGCTGCGTTTCTTGATCGCCATCGACACCGAAACCTTCTGGCAGGCGCAGCACAGCCTGCTGGTGGCCATCGTCGGCCTGGCCGTGCTGGGGGTGCTGCTGGCCTCGCTGCTGGGTTACTGGGTGGCCCGTATCGGCCTGCGCCCGCTGCTGGCCCTGTCCAACGAAGCCCAGGCCCTGGCACCGCCGCGCCTCGACGGCCGTCTGCAAACCAGCAAGCTGGCACCGGAACTGGCGCAGTTCGCCGGCGCGTTCAATGCCGCCCTCGACCGGGTCAGCCAGGCTTACTCACGCCTCGAAGCCTTCAACGCCGACGTCGCCCACGAACTGCGCTCGCCGCTGACCAACCTGATCGGCCAGACCCAGGTGGCCCTGACCCGCGGCCGCAGCGCGGAGCACTACTTCGAAGTGCTGCAATCGAATCTGGAGGAGCTGGAGCGCCTGCGCAGCATCATCAACGACATGCTGTTCCTTGCCAGCGCCGACCAGGGCAGCAAGGCCACGGCACTGACCCAGGCGTCACTGGCCGAAGAAGTGGCAACCACCCTCGACTACCTGGACTACATCCTCGAAGACGCCCAGGTCAGCGTCACGGTCAGTGGCGATGCCCTGGCCCCCATCGAAAAGGCTCAGCTGCGCCGGGCGCTGATCAACCTGCTGAACAACGCCGTGCAGCACACCGCGCCGAACCAGGCGATCCAGGTCCATATCGATGCCGGCCCGCAGCAGGTCAGCATCGCCGTGAGCAACCCGGGGCCGGCGATCGAGGATGCCCACCTGCCGCTGCTGTTCGAGCGTTTCTACCGGGTGGATGCAGCCCGCAGCAACAGTGGCGGGGGCAACCATGGGTTGGGCTTGGCGATCGTCAAGGCGATCGCAGTGATGCATGGGGGGGATGTTTTCGTGCGTAGCGAGGGCGGCTCGAACACCTTCGGCATTCGCCTGCCAAGCGCTCAAACACGCGGGTTTGGGGCGAAAGTCTAATTGCTTTTCGAAGCAATCATTACCTTTTGCGCAACAGTGCTTATCAGCAAGGACGCTGTTTCCAGGGCCTTCAAACGACTAACTTTAGCCCTGTCCCCATTAGCACTTGCGTTGCAAGAAGGTAGTTTCAAAATGTCCAACAGTATGGGTATTGCCAGCGTTTTCGTTCTGTCTTCCCTGTTGTTGTCGCCCCTGGCCATGGCAGAAGAATCCCAGGCCTTTGTCGCCCGTAATGCAGAACTTGCCGCTGTTCACCAGGAAGCCCGCGAAGTCGTCGCACAGAAAGCCGACGCCTTGAAAGCACCGGAACAGACAGCCTCTAAAGTATCCGTCGAAGCCAACGCCGACAGCTGAGTTCACCTCGCTGCCGCCCGAGTTTTCCCTCGGCTACGTCATGGGCAGCACCGCTGCCGATATGTTAGCCTTTTAAAGCCGCTGCCGATCAGCGGCTTTTTTTATGTGCTTTGACGATCAGCCTGGTTGTTACGTCGCGAACAAGAAAGTTGCACATTCAAAAATAAAAACTGCCCCACCGTCAGACCAAAGGAGCTTGTACCGGTGTCTTCTGCGTTTCGTTTTACCCCGCTGTTCATTGCATTGGCTGCAACGATGCCTGTCGCCGCCCAGGCAGATGAAGACAAGGCTGATGGCTTCATCGAAGGCTCGTCGTTCAACCTGCATTTGCGTAATGCCTATTTCAACCGCAACAACCTCAACCAAGGCGTGCGCGACAAGCGCGAGTGGGGCCAGGGGGCGGTCGCCCGATTCGAGTCCGGCTATACCCCTGGGGTAGTCGGCTTCGGCCTCGACGCCCATGCCATGCTGGGCCTGAAGCTCGACGGTGGTGGCGGCCATGCCGGTACCAGCATCCTGCCTTCACACTTCAAGGACGACGGCGAGCTGGGCGCGGCGCCGCACTCGTTCTCCACCGCTGGCGCGGCGGTCAAGCTCAAGGCGTTCGACACCGAGCTCAAGGCCGGTGACCTGTTCCTCACCAACCCGGTGATCGCCGGGGGTGAGTCGCGCATGCTGCCGCAGACCTTCCGTGGCGTGAGCCTGACCAACACCAGCATCGACGGCCTGCTGCTCGAAGGTGGCCAGGTCAGCTTCACCAAGCCCTACAACCAGAGCGGCCACCGCCGTATCGACACCTACTACGGTGCGCTGGACGAAGGCGACAAGAGCGAGCACCTGAACTGGGCAGGCGCCGCCTGGACCGGCACCGAGAACATCAGCGCCAACCTGTATGCGGCCGAGCTGAAGGACATCTGGAACCAGTACTACGCCGACTTCGACTACACCTACGTGGTCAACGACCTGGTCAGCCTCAACCCGGGCGTGCACTTCTACCACACCCAGGACACCGGCCAGGCGCTGCTGGGCGAGATCGACAACAACACCTACAGCCTGCATTTCACGGTCAATGCCGGCTATCACAGCGTTACCGCCGCCTACCAGCGGGTCAACGGCAACACGCCGTTCGACTACATCAACCTGGGTGACAGCGTGTACCTGGACAACTCGCGCATGTACTCCGACTTCAATGCACCCAACGAGCGTTCGTGGAAGCTGCAGTATGGCTACAACTTCGCCGGTGTCGGCATTCCCGGGCTGAGCACCACGGTCTCGTACTCGCGCGGCGAGGCGGACCTGAGCAAAGCCACCCAGGACACCCGCCACTACGACTACTACCGCGCCGATGGCAAGAACGCCATGCACTGGGAGCGTGACCTGGACGTGAAGTATGTGTTCCAGGAAGGCAACCTGAAGGATCTGTCGGTGCTGGTGCGCTATGCCACCCACCGCGGCAGCCAGGGTTATGCGTCGATCGACGACAACAGCGACAACGATGAACTGCGGGTGATCGTCGATTATCCATTGAACGTGTTCTGATCCCAGACCGCGGGCGGGGGCCTTGCCCCCGTTTCGCCGGCAAGCCGGCTCCCACAGTCAATGGAAACCCTGTGGGAGCCGGCTTGCCGGCGATGGGCTGCAACGCAGCCCCCGGACGATTCCGTCGGACAAATCTTGTCCGACAACTCCCGCTTCCCTAAAATGTCGCCGCCGCAAATGGCCCTGCCTCAGCAGTAGCGCGCATGCCCACTCGATTACCGCGTCTCGCACTCTACAGGTCGCACCCCGAGCTGATCCTCAACCTGGGCAGTTGCCTTGCCGTGCTCGCCATCGTGGCCATCGTCAGCTACCTGCTGGCGCGCGAACGCGACAGCGTGGAGCAGTCGGCGATTCGCGCCTCGAACAACATCGTGCAACTGATCGAAAGCGACATCCTGCGCAATGTGGAACTCTACGATCAGTCCCTGCAGGGGCTGATCTGGGCAGTCAACCGCAAGGAGTTGCCCGAGATCCCTGGGCCACTGCGCCAACGCTTGCTGTTCAACGAAGCCTTCGTCGATAAACGCCGTGGGGACGTGCTGTGGCTCGACAAGGCAGGCGATGTGGTGGGCGACTCCACCAGCAACGTGCCGCGCAAGGCCAACTTCGCTGACACCGGGGTCTTTCAGGCCCACTTGCACAACCCCGACCTGGGCCTGGTGGTGGGCCCGCCGTTCAAGGCCAGGCTCGGCGACCTCGACTGGTGCATCAGTTTCAGCCGGCGCATTCCAGGCCCCACGGGGGAATTCGCAGGGGTGGCCGCAGGCGCCTTGCGCCTTTCCTATTTCAACGAACTGTTCCAACGCCTGGACATCGGCGAGGACAGCAGCATCAACCTGTTGAACACCAACGGCCAGTTGCTCGCGCGGCAACCCACGCGCCCGCAAGACCCGCGGATCGGCGGCGACTACAGCGAGCGGCCGAACTTCAAGCGCGTGCTCAGCGAACGCAGCGGCAGTTTCAACGCGCCTTCGGGCAGTACCGGCGCCCAGCGCATGTTCACCTTTGCCAGGGTCGCCGACCTGCCGTTGATCGTGCTGGTGGTGAACTCGGCCGATGAGGTGTTCCAGTCGTGGCGGCGCACGGCGATTCTGGTCAGCGTCGCCACCGGGGTGTTGTGCGTCGGCATCCTCTGGCTCACCTTGCTGCTGGGACGCGAACTGCAGCGCCGCCATGAAGCCGAACAGGGCCTCGCTACCCTGGCGGCGACCGATAGCCTCACGGGCCTTGCCAACCGCCGTCGGCTGGATCAGGTGCTGCGCCTGGAATGGGCCCGCGCGCAACGCAATCGCAAACCGTTGGCGGTGCTGATGGTGGATGTGGATCACTTCAAGGCGTTCAACCAGCGCCATGGCCATGCCGGTGGCGACCATGCCCTGCGTGAGGTGGCCAAGGCCATTGAACAGTGCCTGCGCCGTCCCGCCGATCTGGCGGCACGCTATGGCGGGGAGGAGTTTCAGGTGATCTTGCCGGAGACCGAACTGCCCGGCGCCCTGCTGCTGGCCGAACGCATCCGGGCAGGGGTCGAAGCCTTGGCACCGTTTGCCGACGATGGCAGTTCGGTCACGGTCAGCGTCGGCATCGGTGTATACAACCCAAGCACCCAGCAAGACCTGACGCAGGTGCTGGGTGCGGCGGACGAAGCCCTCTACCGGGCCAAGGCCAATGGCCGCAACCGGGTAGAGGGGCCGACCACTTAGGAGCGCGCGCGAGCCGCGTTGCGCAGCGCTTTCACCTGGTCATGGTTGCGCTGCACGCCTTGCAGCTGCTTCTCGACCAGCGAATAGCTCGGGTCGCTGGTCGCGCGGCCCAGCTTGACCAGTTTCTCGCGCGCTTCCTTGTAGGCCTTGAGGGCATGGTCCTCGCCGCGCTCCACTTCATTGAGCACGGCCTCTTCGTCCTTGCCGGTCACCATCGACTTGAGGTTCACCCAGCCGCGGTGCATGTCGCCGCTGATGCTGGTCGAGGTTTCCGGGTCACCACCGAGTCGGCGCACTTCACTTTGCAGTTCACTTGCAGCCGTGCTGCACTCACCTGCGCGCTGGACGAAGAACGCCTTCAGTTCAGGGTTCTTCACATCATCGGCCGAGGTCTTGAAACCCTTCTCGCCATCCTTGCTGTACTCGATCAGGTCGTTGAGCACGTCGATCACGTCTTTGTTGGGGTTGCTCATGGCATAACTCCTTGGCAGGTGATAGTCATCTTTACCAGAGCAGCCTTCGTGCCAAGCTGATAGACGCGAAAAAATACTTATAAAACAATTAGTTGCCAGATACCGCCGATCCCTGCAAAACGGCGTTATGCATGATCGCCGCTTGGGCGTTCGTGCAGATTGCAGTATGGTCGGCGCATTTCCCTTGCAGGCATCCTCCATGAAACCGGAAACCCTCGAACTGCTGGTCACGCGCACGATGCCGTTTGGTAAATACCAGGGGAGGATCATTGCCGACCTGCCGGGGGATTACCTGGCGTGGTTTGCGCGCAAGGGGTTTCCGGCCGGGGAGCTGGGTGGATTGCTGGCGTTGATGCATGAAGTCGACCATAACGGCCTGGGTGACTTGCTGGTGCCGTTGCGGCAGAAGCATCGGCGATAGGGTGTCTGTTCCGGCCTCATCGCCGGCAAGCCGGCTCCCACTGGTACTGCGCAGTTCCACCCTGTGGGAGCCGGCTTGCCGGCGATAGGGCCAGTGCGGCCAACGCCAGGCTCAACCCTTGGCCGGCGCCACCGCCAACTCGACCCGCTCACTCTTCTTGATCAAGGCATACACCACCGCCGTCAGCAGGCTGCCGGCCACGATCGCCAGCAGGTACAGCAGCGCATGGTTGATCGCATTGGGTATCAGCAGCACGAACAGCCCGCCATGCGGCGCCATCAACTTGCAACCGAAGTACATCGACAGCGCGCCGGTCAACGCGCCGCCTGCCACGCTAGCCGGAATCACCCGCAGGGGGTCCTTGGCCGCGAACGGAATCGCCCCTTCCGAGATGAAGCACAAACCCAGCGCCAACGCCGCCTTGCCCGCTTCCCGCTCGCTCTGGGCAAACTTGCGCCGGGCCAGGAAGGTGGCGATGCCCAGGCCGATCGGCGGCACCATGCCGGCCGCCATGGTCGCGGCCATAGGCGCATAGCTCGACGAGGCCAGCAGCCCCACAGAGAACGCATAGGCGGCCTTGTTGATCGGCCCGCCCAGGTCGACGCACATCATGCCGCCCAGCAGCAGGCCGAGCAGGATGGCATTGGTGGTGCCCATGCTGTCGAGAAAGTGCGTCAGCCCTTCGAGCATGGCTGCCACCGGCTGCCCGACCACGTAGATCATCACCAGGCCCGTGAACAGACTCGCCAGCAGCGGGATGATCAGGATCGGCTTGAGTGCCTCCAGGCTGCTCGGCAGCCGGGCCCAGCGGGCAATGGCCTTGGCGCTGTAGCCAGCAAGAAAGCCGGCGACGATGCCGCCGATGAAACCGGCACCCAGGGTGCTGGCCAGCAGGCCGCCGATCATCCCCGGAGCAAGGCCCGGACGGTCGGCGATGGACCAGGCGATATAGCCCGCCAGCAACGGCACCATCAGCTTGAAGGCCGCTTCGCCGCCTATCTGCATCAAGGCGGCCGGCAGGCTACCCGGCTCCTTGTACGCCTCGATGCCGAACACGAATGACAAGGCGATCAGCAGACCACCGGCCACCACCATCGGCAGCATGAATGACACGCCGGTGAGCAGGTGCTTGTAGACCCCGGTCTTCTCCGCCTTGGCAACGGCAGCTGTGGTATCGCCTGCACTTTCCACCTTGGCTTCGGCCAACGCCTTGTCCAGCGTTGCCCGGGCCTGCTTGAGCGCGATGCCCGTGCCACAGCGGTAGATGCGCTTGCCGGCGAAACGGGCCGTGGGCACCTCGATATCGGCGGCCAGCAGCACCACATCGGCTTCGGCGATGGCCTGGGCCGAAAGCGGGTTGCGCGCGCCGACCGAGCCCTGGGTTTCCACGCTGAACGCGTGGCCCAGCTGCTGCGCGGCCTGTTGCAGGGCCTCGGCGGCCATGAAGGTGTGCGCCACGCCCGTCGGGCAGGCGGTTACTGCGACGATGCGCGCAGTCGCTGGCGGCTCAACCTGGGCGGGGACGTGCGCCTGAACCTGGGCATTGGCGGCGGCCCGGTCGAGAAACCCTTCGCGGTCGGCCAGGGCCTGGGCCGGCGTGCTCTGGTAGACGCGCTTGCCCGTGAAGCGGGACAGGTCCAGCGAACCCGTACTGATCACCAGCACCCAATCGGCTTGCGCGATCTGCTCGGCGCTGAGCTGGCGCTCCGGATGCTCGGCATCGACGACTTCGACGCAGGTTTTCCAGCCACGGCGCTGGGCAGCAGCCGCCAGCAGGCGCGCGCTCAGCACACTGGACACCTGACCATTGGGGCAGGCGGTGACAATGGCGATGTTCATCGGCAACCCTCTTGTTGTTCTGTCAGTTGCACGGCGGCTTCCAGGCGCGCCAGCTGTTTGCGGTCGTGGATACCGAAGCCGACCTGGGTCACCGCCTGGGCGGCGATGGCGGTGGCGCGGCGCAGGGTCTGCGCCGGTGCTTCGACCAGTAGCAGGCCGTGGACCATGCCGGCCACCAGCGAGTCGCCGGCGCCCACCGTGCTGGCCACGCGCACCTGCGGCGGCTCGGCGCGCAGCGCCCGGCCAGCGGCGAACCAGCTGACCCCCTGCTCGCCCGCCGACACCACCACATGCTCCACCCCTGTGGCCAGAATCCGCTCGGCGGCGGCGCGCTGGGCAGCGGGGCCATGCACGGCGAGGCCCAGCACCTCGCCCAGCTCCTCGGTATTGGGCTTGACCAGCCAGGGCGCACTTTGCAGGCCGGCGCGCAGGGCCTCGCCGCTGCTGTCCAGGGCGACCTTCAGGTCCATCGCCTGCAACCGTTCCAGCAATTGGCGAAACCACTGCGGGCTGACGCCACGCGGCAGGCTGCCGGCCACAACCACTGCGTCGTGCCCTGGCGCTATCGCTTGCAAGCGATCGAGCAAGGCAGCTTGCGCGGCGTCATCGACCTGCGGCCCTTGCCCATTGATGTCGGTGACGCGGCCATCGGCTTCCACCAGCTTGAGGTTACTGCGGGTTTCGCCGGGCACGCGGACAAAGCAGTCGGTGAAACCGCGTTGCTCGATCAGCGCTTCGAACGGTTGCAGGTTATCGCTGCCAAGGAAGCCACCGACCGTCACGCTGTGGCCCAGGTCAGCCAGGACCTGGGCCACGTTCAGGCCCTTGCCGGCGGCATGGCTGCGCTGATCATGGGCGCGGTTGACGTGCCCCGGGCGCAGGGCGTCGAGGCCGACGGTAATGTCCAGCGCCGGGTTCAGGGTCAGGGTGAGGATCTTGGCCATTCAGTAACGCTCCACCAGCGCGCGAACCGCCGCGGCGCTGTCCTGTTGCAGGGCCTCGCGCGCCAGGGCGCGGGCCGTCTGGTGATCGGCCTGGCGGACCAGTGCCTTGACTTCGGCAATGCTGCGCGCTGCCACGCTCAGCTCGTCGACATCCAGGCCCAGCAACACGGCCACGGCCTGGGGGTCGGCGGCCAGCTCCCCGCACACGCCCACCCATTTGCCATGGGCGTGGGCGGCGCGAACGGTCATGTCGATCAGGCTCAGCACCGCCGGGTGCAGCCCGTCGGCCTGGGCCGAGAGACTCGGGTGGCCCCGGTCGATGGCCAGGGTGTATTGGGTCAGGTCGTTGGTGCCGATGCTGAAGAAGTCCACCTCGCGCGCCAGCTGTGGCGCCAGCAGGGCTGCAGACGGCACTTCGACCATGATGCCAAGCTGCAGATCGGCGACCGGGATTTCCTCACGCAGGCGCTCGACCATGGCCCGTGCTTCGCGCCACTCGTGCAGCTGGCCGACCATCGGGAACATGATCCGCAGCGGGCGGTTATCGGCGGCACGCAGCAGGGCACGCAACTGGTCTTCCATGATCTGCGGCCGCTGCAGGGTCAGGCGCACGCCGCGCACGCCAAGGAACGGGTTGTCTTCGCTGGGGATCGGCCAGTAGGGCAAGGGCTTGTCGCCACCCACATCGAGGGTACGCACCACCAGTGGCCGCCCTTCCAGGCCATCGAGGACACGGCGGTACTCGGCTTCCTGGGTGGCAATGTCCGGGGCCTGGGGATGGGCCATGAACAGCAGTTCGGTGCGCAGCAGGCCGACGCCTTCGGCGCCCTGGTCCACGACCCTGTCGATGCCGCTGCTCTCGCCGATGTTGGCGAACACCTCGACGGCATGGCCGTCGCGAGTCACGGCAGGTGCCAGGCGATCGGTCCAGGCGGCGCGCAGGCGCTGTTCGCGCTGGTCGCGCTCGGCCAGCGCACGTTGCAGTTCATCGGCCGGTGGCGCCACGCTGAGGGTGCCGCGCTGGCCATCGAGCAGCAACGCAGTACCGGCCGCAAGCTGCAGAATCGCTGCGCCCGCGCCGACCACCGCCGGAATGCCCAGGGCCCTGGCGACGATTGCGCTGTGGGCCGTGGCGCCACCATACGCGGTGACGATGCCGGCGACCCGGGCCGGATCCAGCCGGGCGACATCGGAAGGGCCCACTTCGGCCATCACCAGTACATAGGCTTGCTCGGGCTCGGCCTGGGCCTGCACGCCACAGAGCTGGGCCAACACCCTGCGACCGATGTCGCGCAGGTCGGCGGCGCGCTCGGCCAGCAACGTATCGTGCAGCGCCTCCTGCTGGCGCGCGGCCGCTTCGATCACGGCCATCCACGCGGCTGCGGCACTCTCGCCCTGGGCCAGGCGCAGTTCGACATCGTCGCTCAGCGCCGGGTCAGCGAGCATTTCCTGGTGGGTGACGAAGATCTCGCCAATGGCCTTGTCGCTGCGCTGTACCAGCGCCTGCAGCTCGCCGTTCACCGCTGCCAGGGCTTGCTGCAGCTTCAGGCGCTCTTGTGTGGGCGATTCGCCACGCAACGGGTAGTCGATCTCACGCTCGATGCAGACATGCGCCGGCCCACTGGCGATACCAGGTGCCGCGCCCACCGCCTGGATGCGGCTGCCTGCGGTGGGAGCCTGAAGCACTTCGGCCGGCATCGACGCGGCTTGGCTGGCGGTGGCCGGCAAGGGTTCCACCGCCTCGCCCAGGCCCTCTTCGATAGCGGCCAGCAGGACAGGCAAGGCATCGCTGGCGATGGACGGCTCGGCGATCAGTTCGAGCACCTGCCCACGCCGGGCGCCCAGACTGAGCAGCTTGCTGAGGCTCTTGACCGACACCGCCGGCTGCGCGCTGTCCACCACGCGCAGGCGAATCTCGCCTTCGAAGCCCTTGGCCAGTTGCGCAAGGATCTTCGCCGGGCGGGCATGCAGGCCATGGGGGTTGGCCAAGGCAATGCGTGCACTGGGCCAGTCCGTCGGCGCCTCGCCGCCCAGCACTTCGAGTACGGCGCGGCTGCTGGTGGCCTGGTACAGCGTTTGCCCACGGCCCTCGATCAGCACTTGGCAAAGGCGTTCGAGCAATGCCTGGTGCGCCGCACCGAGGCTGGCCAGGCAGAACAGGCCATTGAGCGGCTGGTCACGATAGCGCAAGGGTTGCTGCGGGGTGACGAAAGCCAGGCCCGGTTGGCGCACCTGACGTTCGCTGTGCAGCCACCACAGGCCCTCGCCCAGGGGCAATGGCTCGGCTTGCTGGAGCACGGCGGCGAACCCTCCATCGACACAACCCGCCCGTTGCAGCAGGCGCGCGCCACGCCAGGCGAGCTCGTCGAAGTCCTCGGCAGGCAGGCTCAGGCCGACCAGTTGCGCGTCCAGCGCCAATGCCTGCGGCGCGCTTTGCAATAGCTTGAGCAACGCCTCGGCGGAGCTGGCCCGGCGCAAGGCTTCGGCCAGGTCGGTCTCGCCGAGGGCGCGGGTCAGCAACTGCAGCAGGCGCAGGTGCTCGTCCGAGCGGGCAGCGATGCCGATCGCCAGGTAGACGATCTGGCCGTCGCCCCAGTCGACACCTTCGGGAAACTGCAGCAGGCGCACGCCGGTGGCAAACACCAGGTCACGCGTCTGCGGGGTGCCGTGGGGGATGGCGATACCCTGGCCAAGGAAGGTGGACCCTTGCGCCTCGCGCGCCTGCAGACCTTGCAGGTAGCCGTCGGCGACCAGCCCATCGGCCACCAGCAGCTGCGCCAGCAGGCGCAATGCCTCGGCCTTGTCGGCGGCCGTCTGGCCCATGGCTATCTGCTCTTTGGCGAGCTTGAGCATGACCTTCTCCTTTTGCAGCCCCTGGCGATAAATGCCGGGTACTGAGGTATTGTTGTGAAATTCACGGTTTCAGCCAGTTCAACGGCCTTGCACGAGCGGCAGGCGAGGCAGAAAAATAAACAGCTGAAACGTTTAACCTGACCAAGCGGCCACGTTACTCGATAATCTTCCGGGGAAAAAGCCCCATCCTGTCGGACAATTGCGACAATGGTCGTCTGCGCGTGGCAGCCTGACCGGGTCAGACTATTCGGTCCTGCCCAACGACCAGTCCCGGTAATAACAAGGAAAATTCGGTGAAACTCAGCGATATCGCCCGTCTGGCCGGTGTGTCCGTGACCACTGCCAGTTACGTCATCAATGGCAAGGCTGAACAGCAGCGCATCAGCAGCAGCACTGTCGAGCGCGTGCGCGCGGTGGTCGAGGCCCACGGCTTCACCCCCAACCCGCAGGCCGCGGGCCTGCGCAGCCGACACACCCGTACCCTGGGCTTCATTCTCCCGGATCTGGAGAACCCCAGCTACGCCCGCATCGCCAAACAACTGGAACAGGGCGCCCGTGCCCGTGGCTACCAGTTGCTGATTGCCAGCAGCGACGACCAGCCCGACAGCGAACGCCAGCTGCAGCAACTGTTCCGTGCCCGGCGCTGCGATGCCCTGTTCGTCGCCAGCTGCCTGCCACCGGAAGACGACAGCTACCGCGACCTGCAGGACAAAGGCCTGCCGGTGATCGCCATCGACCGGCGCCTGGACCCGGCACACTTCTGCTCGGTCATCAGTGACGACCGCGATGCCAGCCGCCAGCTGGCCGACAGCCTGCTGAGCACTGCGCCACGCAGCATCGCCTTGATCGGTGCGCGCCCGGAACTGTCGGTCAGCCAGGCGCGTGCCGGTGGCTTCGACGAGGCCTTGCAAGGTTTTGCCGGTGACGTGCGGCGCTATCAAGGCGAGGCCTTCAGCCGCGAATGCGGCCAGCGCCTGATGCAGCAACTGGTCGACGAGCTGGGTGGGCTGCCGGATGCCCTGGTGACCACCTCCTATGTGCTGCTGCAAGGCGTGTTCGACACCCTGCAGGCGCGCTCGGCCGACTCGCGCCAGCTGCAACTGGGCACCTTCGGTGACAACCAGCTGCTGGACTTCCTGCCGCTGCCGGTCAACGCCATGGCCCAGCAACACGGCCTGATCGCCTCGACAGCGCTGGAGCTGGCCCTGGCCGCGATCGAAGAGAAACGCTACGAACCCGGCGTGCATGCCATCGGTCGAACCTTCAAGCAACGCATTGCTGCAGGCTGACCATGCACCTGATCGACACCCACACCCATCTGGACTTCCCCGATTTCGACGCCGACCGGCCGCGCCTGCTGGCCAATGCGGCGGCGCTCGGGGTGCAGCGGATGGTGGTGCTGGGGGTGTATCAGGCCAATTTCCAGCGGGTCTGGGACCTGGCCTGTGCTGAACCTTGCGTGCATGCGGCACTCGGCTTGCACCCGGTCTACCTGGACCAGCATCGCCCCGAGCACCTGGTGCAATTGCGCGGATGGCTGGAGCGCCTGAGCGGTGACCCGCGGCTGTGCGCCGTGGGCGAGTTCGGCCTGGACTACTATCTCGAAGCGCTGGACAAGGAACGTCAGCAGGCGCTGTTCGAAGCGCAGTTGCAGATGGCCTGCGACTTCGCCCTGCCCGCCCTGCTGCACGTGCGCCGCAGCCATTCCCGGGTGATCGCCACGCTCAAGCGTTACAAGCCGGCGCGGGCGGGGGTGATCCACGCGTTTGCCGGCAGTCATGAAGAGGCGCGCGAATACATCAAGCTGGGTTTTCGGCTTGGGCTGGGCGGCGCCGCGACCTGGCCGCAGGCGTTGCGGTTGCGCAAGACCATCGCCCGGTTACCGCTGGAAAGCGTCGTGCTCGAGACCGACTCGCCGGACATGGCACCGGCGATGTTCGCCGGGCAGCGCAACAGCCCGGAGCATTTGCCGGAGATTGCTCAGGCATTGGCTGGGCTGATGGGCATCGAGGCAGACGTCTTGGCTGAAGCCAGTAGCAAGAATGCCTGCGCGGTGTTTGGTTGGTAGTGCCGGCCCTATCGCCGGCAAGCCGGCTCCCACAGGCGACAGGGCAGAAGTGCCTAGACCTTGAATGCCCCGATCATCCGTTTCAACTCCACCACCTGCTGCGAAAGCGCTCGGCTGGCATCCTCGGTCTGACACGCACCTAATGTCGTGTCCTGCGCCGCCCGATTGATCGCGACGATATTGCGGTCGATATCATGGGCCACTGCCGTCTGCTGCTCGACCGCTGCCGCGATCTGCTGGTTCTGCTCGACGATACCCCCTACCGCACCCAGGATATTGCCCAGGGCCTGTTGCACCTGCCGCGCCTCTTCGACCGTCGCCGCGGCCATCTGGTGGCTGCTGCCCATGGCCCGCACGGCAGCACCGACCCCGTCCTGCAAGCGCTGGATCATCTGCGCGATCTGCGCCGTCGAGTCCTGGGTACGCCGGGCCAAGGTGCGCACTTCATCGGCAACCACGGCAAACCCTCTTCCCTGCTCACCGGCCCGGGCCGCCTCGATGGCGGCGTTGAGCGCCAGCAGGTTGGTCTGCTCGGCAATGCTGCGGATCACCTCCAGCACCTGGCCGATCGCCTGGCTGTCGGTCGCCAGCTGATTGATCGCCAACACCGTCTGGTCGATTTCGCTGGCGAGGCGGCCAATGCTGCCCTGCTGACTCTGCACCAAGCCACGACCATTGGCACTTTCATGATTGACCTGCTGCGCGCCGTCAGCGGCCAGCGCAGCGCTGCGCGCCACTTCCTGGGCGGTGGCGCTCATCTGGTTCATCGCGGTGGCCACCTGTTCGATCTGCTCGCGCTGGCCACTGACCGCCTGATTGCTCCGTGCCGACACCGCCAGCACCTGCCCGGCCTGCTCCTCGACAGCCACCACGGTGCGACCGACCTGGTCGATCAGGCCGCGAATCCGCTGCACGGTCTCACTGAAATCGCGGCCCAGTTCGCCCAATTCGTCACGGCTGTGGGCGTGGAAACTGACCGTCATGTCACCGGCCGCCACCTTGTCCATGGCGCCGCCCAGCTTGCGCAGCGTCGCGCGGGTAGAGACATAGAAACCGCCGTAGAGATAGACGATCAGCGCAAACACGGCCGCCAGCCCGGCGCCCAACGCGATCATGCGCCAGCGCTGCTCGCCGAGGCGCTGCTGCAATTGCCCTTGCAGATGGCTGACGACGGCGTCATTCAGGCGGTAGGTCTGGCCCATCAGGTCGGTGACTTGCTGATAGAAGGCCGGCCAAGGCGCATCCAGGGTCTCGGCCACGACCACCTGCTCTTCGAACAACGCAGCCGCCTGCCTGACACTCGCCTGGCTGGCGCTGGCGGCGGCTGCCAGGCTCGATCTGGCGGCAGGGTCGCTGGCCAGGGCATCGTCCAGGCGCATCGTGTAGTCCGCAGCCAGACGCTCCAGGCGCTGCAACAGGTCTTCGAGGCGCGCACTGCCGGACGAGTCGATGAAGCCCCGACCAAGCGCAACGGCGCCCATCGCCCGACCTTCGCCCACGGCCTGGCTGACCTGGGCAGTGGCCACGCCGAGCAGATCGCTCAACTGCCGCACCGAGGCCTGGCTGTCCTGGCTCAGGCCCGACTGGCTGGCCACCTGCCGGGTCAGCACCTGGGCCTGCACCAGCAGTTTGTCGAACATCGCAGCCTTGCTCAGCAACGATGATTCGCCCTGTGCACTGGCCAATGTGTCGGCCAACTCTTCGCGCTTGTCCTGAGCGACCGACTCGTCGCCAGCCAGCGCCTGCAGTTGCGCCTGGACCTTGCCCTGCAAGTGCGCGATACGCGACTCCAGGTCGCCGGCCTTGCCGGCCTGGCCCAGTGCCGTGTTGATCTGCAACAGGTTGCCCAGGGTTTCCAGGTCGGCGCGCAGGGTCAGGCTGCCTTGCAAGGGGCCGATGCCTTGCAGCTCGGCACGGGTGAAGTGAAACTGCCGATAGGCGTCCCGGACCAGATAGACGCTGGTGGCCAGCATGGGAAGGAAGAACAGGACGCTGATGAGGCTGAACTTCTGGCCGAAGCTCAGCCGGTTCATCAGGGCAATGGCCGGATAGAGCGAACGCTTCAAAGGCACCTCCTTGGATTCTTGTTGTTCTGCGAGGGGTAGCACTAGGCCACCTATATAGCGCAGTTCGAATCCAAGGTGTGTAACTTAAGGTTAACCGGCTCCCTCAGACCAGCACCGTCCACAAGGCAAAGCCCGCATACCACAACACGGCAGCGCGCAGCAGCAGCTCCCAAAGGCTGTCCAGCCGCCCCAAGCCACGCTGGCTGTCTTCATGCTCGGGTATGTCGTCGGCAATCCGGCCCACCCTGGCCACCAGATGCGCGGCACTGATATGCACGTTGAGCACCTCGTGCAGCATCACCCGGGTCACCGCCAGGAAGTTGCCCACCAAGGCGAAACTCAGTGCCAGCAGACGGACCGGCAGCCAGTCCATCACATGCCTCAGTCGCTCGGCACGGGCCTTGAGCGCAGGCTGGCCACTGTGCTCGGCCGTCAGCGCCAGCAAGCGATAAGCCAGCGCCGCGCCAGGGCCAAGCACGAAGTACCAGAAGATCACGGCGAAGAAACCCTGGTACACCTGCCACAACAGATTGCCCTGCACACGCACCAGCAGGCTGTGCGGCTCGTCCGCTGCCAGCCCCAGGTCGCGCTCGGCCACATGCAGCGCGGCCTGGTCGTCGCCACGCCGCCAGGCATCGCGGAACGGCCCGAGGGACGCCTTGGCGTCGCCACGCCCCAGGCTGTAGATCAGCACCACCAGGTGCACCGGCAAGGCCAGCAAGCCGTAGGCGACCGGGTCGAGCACATGCAGCAGCAAGACCAGCAGCGCCACCGGCGCCAGCACCAGGATGGCCAAGGTCCACCAGGGGTGCACCTTGCCGCTGCGCTCCAGGCGCACCAGTTCACCCAGGAAGAAACCATCCCGTTGCACCTGATGGCGCAGGGCAGAGAATTTTTCCACCCACAGCGCCAGCAACAACACCAGAAAACTCATGCCTTGTCCTCGTTGTCCTTCACGGCAGCGCGGTACCGCAGCCAGTCGAATGACGGGCCGGGGTCGGTCTTGCGCTGGGGGGCGATATCGCTGTGGCCCTGGATGCGACCCAGGTCGATGGCCGGCCAGGCCGCCTGGATGTGCCGGGTCAATTGCGTCAGCACGGCATACTGGGCATCTGTGTAGGGCAGATCATCAGTGCCTTCCAGTTCGATACCGATGGAAAAATCGTTGCAGCCTTCGCGCCCGTCGAAACGGGAAACCCCGGCATGCCAGGCACGTTCGAGCAAGGACACGAACTGGGTCACGGCGCCGTCGCGCTCGACGAACAGGTGCGCCGATACGGTGAGGTGGCTGATGCTGGCAAAGTAAGGATGTTCATCGGGGTCCAGGCGGTTCTGGAAGAAAGCCTGCACCTTGCCGCTGCCAAAACAGGCGGGTGGCAGGCTGATGTTGTGGATCACCAGCAGGGAAATCGATTCGCCCTCGGGGCGGGCATTGAAGTTCGGCGATGGGCAGTGGGTGATTCCGGTTCCGTGGAACCAGCCCGTGGCACGGTCCAATTGCATGGGGTAGATCCTGAAAAACGCCGGGTACAGAAGCGCAGTATGCCCTGCCCGGGCGGCGCTTTGCATGTGAATCGTTGTAATGGCGGCATTGCGCCTGCCTTCAGTGAGCCTGCTGCTGACGCAGGTTTTCGAGCACGGCCGCCAACGCCCGCTCGAACAGCAGCCCGTCATCCAGCATGCGCACTTCACCCCGGCGCAACGCCTGGACCAGGCCAGCCGTGCTCCACTCGCGCACCTTCATGCCGGTGCGGTTGGCGAACACCAGACGGTCGCTGCCGTCGATGCGCGCCACCAGCTTGCAGCGCAGCGGCTCGTCATCGTCCAGCACCTCGATCCAGGCGCCGATACGCAAGCGACGTATCACGCGCCATTCCACGGCGCGCTCATCGACCTGGCACAGCGGCACACAGGCGGGTTCTTCGGCCAGGGCCAGCACGATCGCCTCGTCCACCCGTACATCGTTCGGTGCCTGATCCGCATGGCCGCTGCAGGCGCGCAGATGCAACTGCTCCAGCTGCAGGAAGAATTCGCGGGTGGCCGTCGAATCCAGCGCTACCCCGGCCAGGCCATCGCGCAGTGCCTTGAGCAGATGAGGGACCTGCCGAAGCAGCGACTGCGGCTCGGGGTGCGGCATGATGCTGGCGAGCAGCGTGTCCATGGTCGCCAAGGCATCGTGCCACGCCCGGGAGGCTTCGCCCTGCTTCAACCAGGCCCGCAGCAGCACCTGACTCCAGGCCTGCACCAGCATCTGCACCACCACCTGCGGCAGCACGCGCCCGTGCAGGCGCTGGTTGAGTACCTGCTGCACCTGCCGTCGGGCTTGCAAGGCGCGGGCGCGTCCTTGCTCAGCGTCACGGGTGCGTTGTTCGAGCAGCTCGTTGCGCCGGCGCTCGTCCTGGCTGAAGGCAATGAAGTCCTCAAGCAGCTCGGCGAACAGCCCCGGGTCATCGGAGAAATCGTTGAGCAGACGCTGGACGATGCGCTCCACCCGCAGTTGCAGGCTGTCACGCAGGCCTTCGCTGCCGCTGTCCCAACCGATGGCCACGGCGGCGATTTCGTTGAGCAGGCGCCGGGCCGGGTGGCTGGCCTTGCTGAACAGCCCGCTGTCCAGCAGGGCCACCTTGAGCAGCGGAATGTGCAGGCGCGCGAGCAGTACGCGCAGGCTCGGCGGCACGTTGTCGTCAGCCTGGATAGCGTCGAACAACAGGCCGACCAGGTTGATCATGTCTTCGTCGGCAATACCGATGCGCCGGCGAGTGCCGCTGCGAACACTGACCCGCAGCAGCAACTGCTCGAGTTGCTGGCCGAGGTCGAAATCGTCCTCTTCGACCGTGGCGGGCACATAGCGTTGCAGGTGCGAAAGCAGGCGTAGCAGGTCGGCGGTATTGATCGGCTGCGCGGCACCGTGGGTTTGCAAGCGCGGTGCGATACGCCCGCGCACCGGCACCAGCAGTGCTTGCACCGAAGCGAAGAATGCCTGGCCGGCGGTGTCCACACCCGCTGCCCCATCGGCTGACAGCTTGGCCGTCACCCGCCGTGCGCCCAGGCGGTGATCATCCGCGCGCCGTCGCGGTGCTGGTTTAAGTTCCGGCAGCACACCCGCGGCGGCCAGCAACTGATTGCCCGCGCCATAGAGCACGTCGATGTCACGCAACACATAGCGTTCGAACAGTTTCAGCAGGAGCAGCTTGACCCGCAGACCGACGCCCAGGTTGCGCCCGGCATCGAGGAAGTACCTGCACAGTGCGGCAGGGCCAAGCGGGTTCAGCCGCTCGTTCAGGGGCCGTTGCAGCAGGCTCTGCAAACGCAGGCCCAATTGCTCCAGGGCAACGCCGTCCCGCGAAAGCACCCGTGCGACCATGCCCTCGACGGCAGCCATTCGCTCGCGTTGCGAGGTGTTTGCCTGAATGTCGGCTTCGCCCAGCGGATCGATCTGGCCGATACGTGCGAAGGCGTCGTGGAAGATGTCGAGAAAGCCTCGCTCGATACTCTTGCGCTTCAGGCGCACGTCGCGCATGGCTTCGAAATAGAGGTTCTGCTCATGCCGGCCGAGTGCCTTGTCAGCCATCTCGAACAGGGTGTCGTCGGCATTGTCGAACAGCGCCTGCAAGCCTTGGCGCAATTGCAGGGCAGCCTTGTCGCGAACCTGCAGGAGCAACACCGGGAGGCAAGGCAAGGGCGTGCGTGCGCCTCGATCGATGGCGCCCACCAAGGGCACAACCTTGCCTTCTTTGTGCATCCCTGACTCCTTGCTGGGTGATGTATGCGTTAGGCGAATAATCGTCAAAGGTATGACGCCAAATACCAGGCGACATTATCAGTAAAAAGACTGACAGCTGCCAGCACCTGCCGCTCAAAGACCCCGCTTTCCCGTGGATGCTCTGCCGGCCTGACCAAAGGTCGCCTGCAAGGCGGCTGTACACACCGTCCCCCTGCCCTATAATCGCCGGCACCTTGCTTGTGGAGCCGACCATGCCGAACCTACGCCTTGCCGACCTGACCGCCGAGATCGAAGCCAACGTGCGCCGCGCGCTGCTGGAGGACATTGGCAGTGGCGATATCACCGCGCAGCTGATCCCGGCCGAGCGCCTGGCCAAGGCCACCATCATCACCCGTGAAGACTGCGTGATTGCCGGCAGCGCCTGGGTCGATGCCGTGTTCCGCCAGCTCGACCCCCGTGTGGCGGTGCACTGGCAGGTGGCCGACGGCGACCGCGCCGTCGCCAACCAGCCGCTGTTCCACCTCGAAGGCCCGGCACGCTCGCTGCTCAGCGGCGAGCGCAGTGCGCTGAACTTCCTGCAGATGCTGTCGGGCGTGGCCACCCGTGCGCGCTTGCTGGCCGACCTGGTCGACGGTACCCAGGTGCGCTTGCTCGACACCCGCAAGACCCTGCCAGGCCTGCGCCTGGCACAGAAGTACGCAGTGACCTGCGGTGGCTGCGATAACCACCGCATAGGCCTCTACGATGCCTTCCTGATCAAGGAAAACCACATTGCCGCCAGCGGTGGCGTGGCCGAGGCCGTGACGGCGGCGCACCGCATCGCGCCGGGCAAGCCGGTGGAAATCGAGGTGGAGAGCCTGGACGAACTGCGCCAGGCGCTGGCGGCCGGTGCCGATATCATCATGCTCGACGAGCTGACACTGGACGAAATGCGCGAAGCGGTGCGCATCACGGCCGGCAAGGCCAAGCTCGAAGCCAGTGGCGGCGTGAACGAGAGCACCCTGCGGGTGATCGCCGAAACCGGTGTGGACTACATCTCCATTGGCGCCATGACCAAGGATGTGAAGGCTGTTGACCTGTCGATGCGGTTGAGCCTGTGAGCGGATCGCGGGCATGAAAAAACCGGCCGATGGGCCGGTTTTTTTGTGGGTTGCCGGCGATAGGGCTGCAAGGCAGCCCCAGCGTCATCACATCAGAACGAGGCGTTGGCCAACCCGTCCAGGTAGCGCTCGACGTCCAGCGCCGCCATGCAACCGGCGCCGGCCGAGGTAATGGCCTGGCGGTAGACGTGGTCAGCCACGTCACCGGCGGCGAACACACCTTCCACGTTGGTTGCGGTGGCATTGCCTTCACGACCGCCGTTGACCACCAGGTAGCCGTCCTTGAGGGTCAGCTGGCCTTCGAACAGCGAGGTGTTCGGGGTGTGGCCGATGGCGATGAACACGCCGTCGACCTTGATTTCGTCGCTGCTGCCGTCGTTGTTCTTCAGGCGAGCACCGGTCACGCCCATGTTGTCGCCCAGCACTTCGTCCAGGGTGGCGTTGAGCTTGAGCTCGATCTTGCCTTCGGCAACGCGCGCGTTGAGCTTGTCGACCAGGATCTTCTCGGCGCGGAAGGTCTCGCGGCGGTGCACCAGGGTCACCTTGCTGGCGATGTTGGCCAGGTACAGCGCCTCTTCGACTGCGGTGTTGCCACCGCCGACGACCGCTACCGGCTTGTTGCGGTAGAAGAAGCCGTCGCAGGTCGCGCAGGCGGAAACGCCCTTGCCCATGAAGGTCTCTTCCGACGGCAGGCCCAGGTAACGCGCGCTGGCGCCAGTGGCGATGATCAAGGCATCGCAGGTGTAAGTGCCGCTGTCGCCCTGCAAGGTGAAGGGCTTGTTGGCCAGGTCGACGGCGTTGATGTGGTCGAAGACGATCTCGGTCTCGAAGCGCTCGGCGTGCTCCTGCATGCGCTGCATCAGCGCCGGGCCGGTCAGGCCATGGGGGTCGCCCGGCCAGTTGTCGACTTCGGTGGTGGTGGTCAGCTGGCCACCAGCCTGCATGCCGGTGATCAGCAGCGGCTTGAGGTTGGCGCGGGCGGCATAGACCGCAGCACTGTAACCGGCAGGGCCGGAACCGAGGATGATGACGCGCGAATGACGTACTTCAGACATGTCGAACTCCTGTCGAGCGGGCCGCAGGGGCCGGCATCGGTATACCGGCTGCGCCAGCTGGAAACGTTAAAAAGGACCCGCGCAGCACTTGGGGAAGGCTACAACGCGCAGGTCCCGAAAGCAGAAAATTGAGCGCACTGTAGCGAGGTGGCAGAGATTAAGGAAATATCCTTCGACAATCCACCTCATAGGCAACCTCTATGTATGGATTTCATCGGGAAAAAGCCGCTCTGGGGCATTTGTTACAGCTGGTTTCTTCATGATCGCCCGCCTTTCGTCGGCGCTGCAAACTCGGTAAGGTCAGCGCGTTTTCACTTGTCTGCGGAGCGTCTCGATGCAAGCCCCTGTCCTCTCTGGCCCCCAGTACCTGCGCGAAGGCCTGAAACTGGTGCTGAGCCCCAACCTGCGGTTGTTCGTGCTACTGCCGCTGGCGATCAACCTGCTGCTGTTCGGCGGCCTGGTCTACTTCGCCGGGCACCAGTTCAGCCTGTGGCTCGACGCCCTGATGCCGACCCTGCCGGACTGGCTGAGCTTTCTCAGCTACATCCTCTGGCCGCTGTTCGTCGCCTTGCTGGTGCTGATGGTGTTCTTCACTTTCACCCTGGTGGCCAACATCATCGCGGCGCCGTTCAACGGTTTTCTGGCCGAAAAGGTCGAAGTGGTGGTGCGTGGCCAGGACAACTTCCCGGCCTTCAGCTGGGGTGAACTGGTGGCCATGGTACCGCGCACCCTCAGCCGCGAGATGCGTAAGCTCGGCTACTTCTTGCCGCGGGCCATCGGCCTGTTCATCCTCTCGTTCGTCCCGGTGGTCAACGTGATCGCCGCGCCGCTGTGGCTGATCTTCGGGGTGTGGATGATGGCCATCCAGTACATCGACTACCCGGCGGACAACAACAAGATGAGCTGGCAGGACATGCTCGCCTGGCTGCGCCAGAAGCGCTGGCAGTCGCTGGGGTTTGGCGGGATCACCTACCTGGCGTTGATGATTCCGGGGGTGAACGTGCTGATGATGCCGGCGGCGGTGGCCGGGGCCACGTTGTTCTGGGTGCGGGAGCGCAGCTGAAACGTGGAGGGGCTGCCATGCAGCCCCATCTGCAGATCACCGATTCAAAAGTCGGAAAAGCTGTAGGGCTCTAGCGCGGAAATTTGGGACAGTATCATCAGGTGCTCCACCGCCTTGACTTTCTCGATATTAGCTAAGGCAACCTGCCCGCCGAACGCCAACGCTGGCACAAACCCGTACATCTCATCAGCTTTCAGCAGGCCCAGTTTCTTCTTGGCGGGTTCGAAAAAATCACCAAAATCATTGGCTTCTTTATCGACAGACAAAAAGAAACTTTGCACCTCCCTGTCCATCCCGCCCACGCTCAGATCTACATCCTCTCCCGTGTAACGCGAAAGCAAGCTATCGATCGTCACTGAGAATGTGGCTTTACCTGTTCGATAGAAAATCGCTTAGCTTCGCCGGGTTCATTCCTTCCATAGAACCTGAATTGTGATGGGGCTGCGATGCAGCCCCTTTGCAAGCCAGCGGTTTAAAAGTCGGAAAATCCATAGGGTTCGATATTGGAAAGCTGCGCTAACAGTACCAAGTGTTCCACAGCTTGAAGCTTCTCAAGGTTCTCGAAACGAATGGGACCGCCGAACACCAATGCAGGCACGAATCCGTACATCTCATTCGGGCCAAGCGTACCTAGTCTATTCCTGGCGGGTTTAAACATATCGTCAAAATCATTCGACTCTAGATCCCTACAGACGAAGAAATTCTGCACATGCCTATCCATGTCAGTCGGCGACAATTCATAGGAACATCCTGTATAGCGACCAATGTGCGCCGAAACCTTCAATGAAAAACCTGTTCGCTCACCAAAAAGATATAGATCACCAAAGGCCCCGCGAGCAACAAGATGGAAATTGTCGTACCCCTCCAACCCTGAACTTTCAAGTATAGAGGCAACCACGCCATCATAATCTTGCGGATTTACAGTCCAGAACATTCCATCACCGTATCCGCACCAGCCATGCTCCGCCCAATATTGCAACAGCTTATTCGGCAACTTTCCTCTATAGTGTTCAATGCTCGAAGCTGGCACCTCCTGCCTATACAGAGGCTCACCCACCTGCTCAATAAAAAAAGCAAATGCTTCGTCCATGTAATGACCTCCTATATGCTAGCACTTGTGCAGTTTTACATTCAAATTGCCGGACCCGCCACCCGCACCTGCCATTTCCTCGGCAGCCCGCCTTAAGCCGCTTATCCTGCTTTTCCACTGAGGACCGATGCTTGAATTAACCTGTCTGTCTCCAAAATCAGAAATAGCATCACGCCCACCTGCACTAAGGTCAGGGTTATGCAAGGCTGCAAGCGTTGACATAGTCTCCTTGGCTTGCATTTCCGCCAGTTTCCGTGCCTCAACTGGCCCCCTAGTTTTCGATAAGTCTTCCTGGATTCGATTTCTGAGTTTTATATACAAATCCCTTCGTGCCATTTTGGCAAGTTTAGGATCGCGTTTGACGGGGTTGGCCACATTTTCCAGAAACTCTTCAACGGTCAACCGGTTCAACCCATCCTGCTGCCCTTTCAACTGTCTTTCAAACTCACCATGCTTGGAGTTCGGCAGGTTGTCCGCTTTGAAGCACGGCACCGTATGGAGTGGCATGCTACCGGGCTTGCCCTTCGAAGGCTCCTTGTCTTTCCCTGCAGGCCGCTTCGGCTGCTGAGGTTGCACATCATCCATCGCCCCCTTGCGCCGCTCCGGCACCTGCAAATCCGGCCGCTTCTTCAATCCCTCCTCATGCTTGAGCATCCATTGCCCCAGCCGCGCGCCCTTGCTGCTGGCCGCCATCTCCTGCGCCAGCACCCGGGCATCGCCGCGCCCGCGGGTGAGGTACGAGACGATCGCCCCCAACAGCAGCACCACCACTTCCACATGCCCCAAGGCAATGTGATGAGCAGCACGGGAGACCGTATCCGGGTGGTCCTGGCTGAACGGGTCGAGGCCATCGCTGCGCGTGCCCTCCCAGGCGATGCGAATGCCATCGAGGTAGTACTCGCCGATGCGCGGCAGGCCTTCGACGAAGAACTCGGCGATGGAGGCAAGCCCCAGCACACCGAGGATCCAGCCACTGACCTGCAGGCCCATCGCCGCGCCAGCGCCGGCG
>Ga0160465_100144_pt1 | contig 61642 bp, 48 predicted proteins | sample HID1971K_E11MG_FD_108209 | JGI IMG/M metagenome (GOLD analysis project Ga0160465, IMG submission 108209) | Enriched millipede-associated microbial communities from UW Madison campus, WI, USA - HID1971K_E11 MG | ecosystem: Host-associated > Arthropoda: Insects > Digestive system > Unclassified ...
GCCAAGTTTCTTGCTGGAATAGGCGAAGGGAAGGGCGGCCGGCATATCGATGATCAATGAACGATCGCGCCCACCCGCCTCGACCAGCAGCACCTTGGTTTCAGGGTCTTCGGAAAGGCGCGAAGCGATGATGCAGCCTGCCGAACCGGCGCCGATGACGATGTAATCGTATACCACATGAGCCTCACAGGTGATCTCAGCCAAACTGGGGCAGCCGTGTCGGCTGCGCCCGTATGCTCAGTTGATGGATTTCAAGAACGCTGCGGTTTCCGGTTTCGAGGGATTGCGGATCACCTGATCGGGAGTGCCGATCTCATGAATCAATCCCTGCCGGAAAAACGCGACGCGATCTGATACTTCCCTTGCAAATGCGATTTCGTGAGTCACCAGCACCATGGTCATGCCGTCTTCGGCGAGCATGCGCATGGTATCGAGCACCTCGCCGACCAGCTGCGGGTCCAAAGCCGAGGTTGCCTCGTCAAAAAGCATGTAGTCGGGTGACATGGCCAGCGCTCGCGCGATGGCCATACGTTGTTGCTGACCACCGGAGAGCTTGGAGGGAAAGACCTTGAGTTTTTCACCCAGGCCGACATGCTTGAGTTGGCGTACTGCCTCTTCTTCAGCAGCCTCACGAGACTTGCCTAGTACTTTGCGCGGAGCGAGCATCACGTTCTCAAGCACGGTCAGATGGGGAAAAGCGTTCCATTGCTGGAAAACGATGCCGATCTTCTGCCGCAGTAGGTTCAAATTGGTTTTCGGCGAGTGCACATCGATACCGTCGACCTCGATGTTGCCGCTCTGAATACCTTCTAGGCCGTTGATGCACATCAGCAGCGTTGATTTGCCAGAGCCCGAGCCACCGATGATCGAAAGCACTTCACCTTTCTGTACATCCATGGTGACGCCTTTGACGACCTCTAGTTCGCCGAAGGATTTTCGTACTTGTCGAATCTTGATCATTGGGTGTCCCACCTTTTTTCGACGCGGGCGCCGCACCAGGCGATGGCCCAACTCATGACGTAGTAGATAAGCCCGACGATGCACAGCACCAGGAGCGGTTCTTGAATGCGGTTGATGATGTGTTGTGAGGCTCGTAGCAACTCGGCAAGGCCAAGCCACATGACCAGAGCTGTGTCTTTCATCGCCGCCAGGGTCATGTTCAGCCAGGAAGGGAAGGCGACTCGCAGCGCTAGAGGCGCACTGACCAGGCGCATCTCCTGCCAGTAACTCATGCCCAGGGAGCGGCCAGCCCGGCGTAGATTCGGCGCTACGGCATCCAGGCCGCTACGAACGATGTCAGTGCAGTAGGCGGCACAGTAAAGGCCGAGGGTTACGCAGCCGATCGTCATGATCGGCCAGTTCAGGCCAAGGATGCTGTTGAGCGAATTGGCCAGAACGAACTGGATCAGCAACGGGACAGTACGGAACACGTCCAGCAGCCAGCCTAGTGGGATGGTGGCTCGCGGCCAGGCACTGCGTGCCCAGCCCAATATGGCACCGCCCAAGGTGCCGATGAGCACTGCCCAGAAGGTCAGTTGCAAGGTCATCCATGCGCCTTCCAGGAGGATCACCAGGTCTGCTGAAGTAAAACTGGTTTCGAACATAGGTGCGCCCTCGCGATGTCAGTAACGGAACAAACGCCAGCCCAATATGTGAGCTGCGGCGATCACCAGTTTGCACAGCACGTAGTAGAGCACCGCGGCGGCGATGAACAATTCAAAGGTGCGGAAGGTTTTGATGTTGAACTCTTGAGTCACGCCGGTGAGGTCGCTGTTGAGGCCGACGATGACCCCTAGAGACGTCATCAGAATTGCCCAGACCATCTGATTGGTGATTGGGTGGAATACGACGCGCAGAAGTTGAGGCACGACAATGTGTATGTATGCCTGTGTTGCCGACATACCCAGTGACCGCGCTGCGCGTATCTGCGTGTCAGGAACTGCGTTCAAACCACCACGGAAGCTTTCAGCCAGGTAGCCAGCGTTGTTGAAGGTGATACCCGCCAACAATGCGATCATCGACGGCACGTACAGACCGAACGAGCCAAGCCCGAAATACAACATGTAGATCTGGAACAGTGACGGTGTGTTACGTGCGATCGAAACCCAGGTGGTAGCGAAACCGCTTAACACTTTCCAGTCGGAGCGGCGCATGGCTGTGAGCAACAAGGCAATTAAAACGCCCAGTAGCATCGACACCGAAGCTATCTGCAGAGTGACCCACGCCCCTTCCAGCAGATGCGGCAATGCTCGGCGTATCGCGCTCCAGTGAAACGAGTAATTGAACATATTTACACCTGTTACAAATCAATGAATACGCGCCCAAACTCAATGCATGGCTGTCGAGTGCGAGGGGTCTAGCACATCGCCACCAATCCATTTGTCCCACAGCTGTTTGTAGCGGCCCGTACGGTTTTGCTGGTCGATGAACATGTTCAGATAGTTGATAAAACCATATTCTTCACGCTCGACCGCAAGGGAAACGTAATCGACATCCCAAGGAGCGGCAGCTGCGATTTTGAGGCCTTTGAACTTGCCAGATTTAACGGCGTCTTGGGCGACGGTGTTGACGACTACTGTTGCAGCACTGTGGCCTTGACTGACGGACAGAATGTTGTCGTTCATAGACTGATAGGATTTGAGCGAGCCGGCAGGGTCGTTCCATTTCTTTATATCGGCGCTGATGAAGTCATTGCCATAATTGCCTTGCGGAGTGCTGACAACATGACCCTTTAGGTCTTGGTAGGACTTGATGCCTGTGTCGTCGCGGGTCAGCACGACATAGTTGTAGGCAAAATATGGCTTGGTGAAGCCAATTGATTTAGCTCGCTCCAAGGTTGGGGAGGTAGAGGCAACCGCGACATCTGCTCGGCCGGAAATGATGGCGGGAATTCGATCAGGGAACGGCGTCTCCACAATTACTGCTTTCACGCCCATGGCAGTGGCCAGATCATTGCAATAATCAACGTCGAAGCCGGCTGGCTGGTTGTCAGCGTCACGAAAACCTGCCTGCCCGTTGTCCAGGGTTACGGCGCAGCGCAATTCCCCGTTGTCGACGATGTCGTCCAATTTATCTGCCAGCGCGGAAGTCGAAAGCATCGATGTGATAAGCGCCGAAGCGAAAAGGTGGCGAGTATTCTTCATTATTTAGTGGCCTAGCCTATGGCGGTTGAAGAGGTGCTACTGCGATGTTGCACCCTGTTACAGCAGGTAGCGTGCCAAGATGACGCAGGGGTGCTACCGGTAAGTACAACCTTTTAAGCGGGAGCTATATGATTTTCAGCGGACGCCAGCAGTCATGCGGCCTGTACGGGATTTTGGCATAGCGAACTCGAGAGTGATTTTTTTCGTGGAAGGGCAAAAAAGCTCTAGTTGGGTGTTCCCTTAGAATGGCATTGTGCAATAATCTGTTTCTTGTTGGTTGAATTTATCTGTTTCCATTACTGGTTGGAACAACCTAGATTTTCGGTTTCGTGCATGGAATTGGTGCGTGCGGAGTTTTGGAACTTGTTCGTGCCTTGCAATTGTGCGTGATTGGATTTTTGTCAGGCTAGGTCGGCTGAGCTTTTTATTGGTTGTGCAATAGTCACGTTAATTTTTTATAATTACGCATAGGGGATTTTGCAATCTTGTACCCCTGCACAGACCCAAGCGGTGCCTTGGAGAAGGGAGGCTTCCGCTATGCCTTAGACGCTTCACGGTTTGGGAGTGAACTTTATTCAAATTCGCCATTGAAACGATAGCAGTGGCAGCATTAGAACTGCGCAAGCCTGACGCTTCAGCCCATTTCCCTTTAAAATCATAGGTCGCTCGGGATGCCTAAGGCGTCAACCTGAGGTGAAATTGCATCATCAACCAAAGCGCAATATCCACTTGACACATACAAAGACGTCCAGGGCGAGCAGTGTGGCAGTCAAAGTTTCGCCGGCGGTTGTGCGTCACCGTTTCAGCCAGAGCATGAGTCGTAGAGGAATTGCCTATACAGCGCGCCGATGAAGCGCTTGTTCCCTAGTCTAAAACGGAGTGAGTGCCAAGCGTAGGTTACATTGGTACCACGCAGGCATAGTAGGTATTGGCAGTGGCCTAGTGCAGCACTTTAACTGGGGCGACTGTATTAGTTAAACAGCGGGCTACCGGCAGCGATTGCTGAGGAGAAACCTAATCCTGTGTCCGGGATTGGTTGACGACTAGAATAATTTCGCGTCGATTCCGCGACTGCGTTCCACCTTATCAATACGTAACGTCCAAAGTTATAGGCGGCGTATATCTTCAGCTAGAATATTTCACAGCCGCAATCCCTTGGTTTTCGGTGTCTCGCCCGACGAGACCTATCGCGTGATAGCCTTTTCACGCGCCGAAAGGAAGCTTGAATCGTCAGTGGTTAGGTGAAGACACAGAAATGTCTCATAATGAAAATTTCCAAGGAATGTGCTGAAGATTTGTATCTATTTAAGACATTAATGGGTGTGTCGTGATCAGGTGCATAATCAGATCACAAATTATGTCTCATTGTGACACGTTAACCATCTTCGAATTAAAGATGGAACGCGCTAAACGTTGCCGGTCAACGGTTCTCTGAGCGTCAATACGCCTTTTTTACGCTGGCACAGATCCTGCCTGCATAATTGGCCTGCGTTGCTGTGAGCGTGAGGTTATCAGCGGACGTATTGAGTGCATGACTACGGATATCTTTAATTTTGATCAGTGCTGACGGCAGGGTAATCGAATATGGGGTTCAAGCGGACGGTGCAGGCGGTAGACACACATTCTGGCATTCCAATGCGTGTGGTGACCGGGGGAGTCCCCAATATTCCGGGTGAGTCGGTGTATGAGAAAATGAAGTGGCTCGAGCGCAATGATGATCCGTTGCGCAAACTGCTATTATCCGAACCTCGTGGTTATCCACCTCATTGCTGCAACATTATTGTCCCCCCGTGTCATCCTGACGCGGATGTCGGCTTCATCATCCTTGAGCAGATCGAATACCCCATGATGTCCGGGGGTAACACGATTTCGGTCGTTACGGTGTTGCTTGAAATGGGAATGCTTCCCATGCAGGAGCCAGTGACAGAATTGACGCTTGAAGCCCCAGCAGGCCTCATTCGCGTAAGGGCTGAATGCCAGAACGGCAAAGTCAAAAGTGTCACCTTCAAAAACGTGCCGGCTTTCGCCGTGCACCTAGACGCAGTGATCGAAGTACCTCACTTGGGAAAAGTGACGGTAGACGTCGCTTGGGGTGGCATGTTTTACGTCATCACCGATATCCGTCAATTCAAGCACATCCAGTTGATCCCTGAGCATGGCCGTGAGATTGCTCGCATTTCGTCGATGATACGGCAGGCTGCGGTGGAACAGCTTCCGGTTGCCCATCCTGACTATCCCGGTGTCGGTATAACGGTTGCGCAGATGTCTGGCCCTGCAGAGGGGCCGAACGCCGACTGGAAGAACGTAGTCACGATGGGGACAGGCCAATTTGACTGGAATGAGCCTGCGACATGGACCGGTGTGTTGGACCGCTGTCCGAGCGGCACTGGGACAAGTGCAAAAATGGCTGCTCTTCATGCTAAGGGGCAGCTTGAGATAAATCAGAAGTTTCGCCATGAAGGCATTCTGGGAATCGTATATACCGGTCGGCTGGTGGATACGGCAGAAATTGCCGGTTACCGCGCAGTTATTCCCGAAATCAGTGGGACGAGCTGGATTTCTGGGATTAACACATTGGTTCTCGACTACGATGATCCCTTCCCCGAAGGCTTCACACTTGGGGATATCTGGGCATCTTAACATATTTCGACATTACGGCCGCCCAGAGAGGTATGTAGTTACGTGCGCTTTGTATTGCCTGGGCGGTATGGGGTGGCTAATAATTTAACGTTTCCATGGGGCTCAACTCATGAACGCGACACATACAAAAACCTGGCCTAGATCAAAGCTGACTACAACAGCGCTTGGATTTGGTGCTGCGCAACTTGGCAACTTTAATCGTGAGATGTCTGACAGTGATGCGCACGCACTCATTCAGGAAGCGTGGGAGGCAGGCTTGAAGTTTTATGACACTGCCCCAAGTTACGGTCACGGCTTAAGTGAAGCCCGGCTTGGGCAGGGCCTGCGCTGGAAACCGCGCGGGGACTTTATCTTATCGACCAAAGTTGGGCGCTTGCTGACCCCGCGGGCTCGACAGCACATTGATTTCAATCCCTGGGTCAACGGGCTGCCTTTCGACTGGCACTTTGACTACAGCTACGATGGCACCATGCGCTCGATTGAAGACAGCCTGCAGCGGACAGGCCTTGAATATATCGACGTTGCGTTGATTCATGAAATAGACGTTGCGACGCATGGCGCTCATCAGCGTGAAATATTCGAGGGGTCGATGAACGGTGCGGCGAAAGCGCTTCTCCGCTTGAGAGACCAAGGGGTTGTTAAGTCGATAGGCGTTGGCGTCAATGAATGTGACGTTGCCGTCAACGCGATCCAACTGGCCGATTTCGACTGTATTCTGTTGGCAGGCCGCTATACGCTATTGGAGCAGCACGCGCTCGATGAGCTTTTTCCGTTGTGCGAAATGCGTGATGTTTCGGTTATCGTCGGTGGTGGGTATAACAGTGGGGTACTTGCGACGGGGGCAGTCCCTGGCGCGATGTATAACTACGCACCGGCAGATGATACGGTTTTAGGGCGCGTTAGGCATATTGAAAATATCTGTAAAGAATTTAACGTCTCGCTGAAGTCTGTCGCGTTACAGTTCATACTTAAGCACCCCGTAGTCAAAACTGTAATTCCCGGAACTCGAAGCATTAGCCAGTTGCATGAAAATGTGAACTTACTGAATTCACCTATCCCTGCAGAGCTCTGGAGTGCCCTGAAAGACGATAAATTAATAAGGGACGATTCACCTGTCCTTTGATGTGTACCTGATTGCCATGCACCGATCACTTGAAATACCCGAGATATCTCAGGCATTTTCATGCCGGCTCGCCAAATCGGTTGCGCGGCTTCCGAGCACCACTGATTATTGTCATTGAGGGGTTGTTAACAAGACTTGGAGTTGGCCCGAGCCGCACTGTCCCAGTTGAGAGAAACGCTGCGGCTTGGAGAGCAAGCTCGTGAGCTTTCGGGGATTGCTACTGCTACAGGTGGCAGCCCATCCAATGTTTCTCGCCCAATTGCCTAGCAGGGTCTTCTCGCCGGAGCTCACTAACCACGGCATTTGGTGGTTCTAACTGAACTTGATGGTGGGGGATTGCGGCTCACCTCGGTACATCGCGATTTGCTCAGCGTTTTCCCGAACCTGAATCATGGCGTAGCTGCGCGAACCACGCCAGGCCGATGGCCGTCTGTATCCACGCGGTACTCGCCACCATCAAGTTTCCGAGGTCCGTTTACCGCTTAGCACGCCCGGTGCCATCAGTAAAAAAGGCAGAAGCGCCATGATCCGACTACTGATCCCGTTTGCAAAATCCACTTGTACAGCCCTTTCACCAGAGACCTTGCGTCCTATGAGCCCAGTACAAGAGTGGCGTGTAAGGGCCCGGCGAACACACCTTCCCGATGCCACCGCCGAAGGCCATGGTGTCCACCTAAATTCAAGTGGACACCATTTCTGGCCCATCAGGCGGATTCTTCATGCACCTTCAGCGCCGTACCTACAGCAAATCCTTCAAAGCCCAGGTCATTCAGGAGTGCTCCGAGCCCGGCGCCTCCATCGCCAACATCGCCCTAGGCCACAGCCTCAACGCCAACCTCGTGCATAAATGGATACGCCTGCACACGCAGAAATCCACCGCGTTGCAGCCCGCGTTCATCCCGCTGCATACCCAGATGCTCCCGACCGGATCACAAGCTCAACCCACCGACATTTGCCTTGAAATCCAACACCCGCGCACGGCCATCAAAATGAGTTGGCCCGTCGACAGTGCCGCCGCCTGCGCAGCCTTTCTTCGAGAGCTGTTGCGGTGATTCGCATCGACACCATCTGGCTCGCTACAGAGCCCATGGACATGCGCGCCGGCACCGACACCGCCATGGCCCGCGTGATTTCGGTATTCGGTGCGGCGCAGCCGCACTGTGCTTATCTGTTCGCCAACCGCCGCGCCACTCGCATGAAAGTCCTGGTACATGACGGGCTGGGTATCTGGCTGGCAGCACGCCGATTACATCAAGGCAAGTTCACCTGGCCAGGCACCCGGCATGGCGCGCAGATCGAGCTAAGTGCTGAACAGCTTCACGTCTTGATACTGGGTTTGCCTTGGCAGAGAGTCGGGCCTGGAAATGCCATCTCCATCCTCTGACACAAACAGTGCTTATCTATCAGCGTAATTGTCCGATAAGCCTGTCGTCGTGTTTAAGCTGATCTGGCAAGATCAGCGCCATGACTTCTCTTCCTGACCTCGACCAACTCAATCCCGAACAACTGCGCGCCTTGGCTGCGCAGCTGCTGCAACGTGTTTCGACGCTCGATGAGCAGGTCGAGACGATGGGAAGACAGTTCGGATCATGGACAAGAAGATCCATTTCGACAAAACGCTGATCGAGAAACTCAGCCACGAGATCGCCCAGCTCAAGCGCTTCAAGTTCACCAAGCGCAGCGAGCAGATGAGCCCGGAACAGGCCAGCTTGCTCGACGATCTGATCGATACCGATATTGCCGCCATCGAAGCTGAACTTGAGTCACTGCTGCCAACACCAGCACCGCCCCAGGAAAAGCAGAAACCCAAGCGCCGTGCATTGCCGCCTGAGTTTCCCCGCACGCTTATCCACCACGAACCGGACAACACCGAGTGCGCCTGCGGCTGTACGCTCAAGCGCATCGGCGAAGATGTGAGCGAAAAACTTGATTACACGCCGGGCGTGTTTACCGTCGAACGCCATATCCGTGGCAAATGGGTCTGCGATGATTGCGAAACGCTGATCCAGGCCCCGGTGCCGGCCCAGGTCATCGACAAGGGCATTCCGACCGCAGGCCTGTTGGCCCACGTCATGATCGCCAAGTTTGCCGACCACCTACCGCTGTACCGTCAGGAAGCGATGTTTGGCCGGGCCGGCTTGGCGATTCCGCGTTCGACCCTTGCGCAGTGGGTCGGTACTTGCGGTGTGCAGTTGCAGCCGTTGGTGGATGCGCTGCGCGAAGTCGTGCTAGAGCAGCAGGTCGTTCATGTCGATGAAACGCCAGTGCAGATGCTCATGCCAGGCACCAAGAAAACCCACCGCTCTTATGTCTGGGCTTATGCCACCAGTCCATTTTGCGAAACGTCGGCAGTGGTTTATGACTTCAGCCTCAGTCGCGCCGGCGAGCATGCGCGCAACTTCCTGCAAGACTGGAAGGGCAAGCTGGTCTGCGATGATTTTGGCGGCTACAAGGCCAGCTTCGCACTCGGTGTAACAGAGATCGGCTGCATGGCCCACGCACGGCGCAAATTCTTCGAGCTGCATGCGACCAACAAGAGCACCCTGGCTGAGCAAGCCTTGCGTTACATCCAGCCGCTGTACGAAATCGAAAGTGAAATTAAACACCTGGAGCCGGATTCACGTCGCCGAATACGGCAAGAAAGCGGTACCGGTGATGGATGCGCTGCATGCCTGGATGATTGCCCAGCGCGATATCGTGCACAACGGTTCGGCCATCGGCAAAGCCTTGGATTACAGCCTGAAACGCTGGACCGCGCTGTCGCGCTACCTCGATGACGGGGCTGTACCCATTGACAATAATTGGTGTGAGAACCAAATAAGGCCGTGGGCGCTGGGGCGCAAGAACTGGCTCTTCGCCGGGTCGTTGCGCAGTGGTAAACGTGCGGCTGCGATCATGAGTTTGATCCAGTCGGCGCGCAACAACGGGCATGACCCGTATGCCTATCTCAAAGATGTGCTGACGCGTCTGCCGACGCAACGGGCCAGTGAGATTGCGGAGCTGCTGCCGCATCGTTGGCGTCCGGCTTAGTCGTGCAAGACGGTTTGCCCGTACGCTTACAGTGGCGTGGACCTAGGTGAGTCCTTACTGGCTCGTTAGCCAATGCCATAAGGTACGGGGTTTCAAGTCCTCGACGCCTGGAGACCTCGTAGAGTCAACGTTTTCTGTCCGGTTGGGTTATCTACCCAGTATCGACTCTATCTCTACCTGGCATTTACGCAGCGCCGCAACAATCTGGTCTTTGGCACTTAGGAATCTAAGATAGGGGACTGCAACCGAGATGGCGTAATGATCAGCGAAGCCGGTATTCAAGTGTACGCCCACACCGCACACGCCTTCGGCGTGTTCCTGGTTGTCAATCGCGTAACCATGGCGTCTTATCAGGTCTATTTCGCTGAGCAGCGCAGAGGCGTCCAGAATGGTGTGAGCAGTGCGCGCCTCCAAGGGGGCCTCAAGGATCCTATCGCGCTGATCGGTTGGTAACGCGGCGAGGATAGCTTTACCGTGGGCAGTCGAATGAATAGGAAAGGCCGTGCCTACTTGAGACACGACCCTGAGTTCTCGATCAGACGCATATTGGTCAACCAGCACAGAATGAAAACCTCGGTTGACGCACATGTCGACAGTCTCGCCAGTAGCCCGTCCGAGAGCCTCAATGAATGGCCTGGATATCCCGATGATGTCGGTATGCGCCGAAGCGGCCAAACGCATCAGAGCCGGGCCAAGTCTTATGCCCTGAGCTCCGGAGGTCACCATCTGCTGCGCCTCTAGTGCAGCGACTATTCGATGGACAGTCGTGCGTGGCAGGAAGGCTGCTTTTGCAATTTGGGCAAGGCTCAAGCCGCTGCGCTGGTTCTCCAGCGCTTTAAGTACGGATGCGGCTCTGGCAATGACTTGCTTGCCACTTGAATTCTCATTACCGTCGCCCATTTTTCTCCTCGACGCATTGTCGTTGTTCTCGCACTCGATGCGGGTAGGGGCGGCCCACGTCGAAATTTTGTGTCGCCGCAGGATGTAACCTCGGGAGCGCAAATGCAACCATACTCGACATAGCGGCTCAGGCTTGCATGCACAGCACGATAAACTCAGCCAGCGGGCACCTTGTCGTTACGCCGCGGCCGGTGGTTGGACCAGCACCACGTCGCAACAGCTACCGCCAGGATGGCACTGCCTAGGAAAATCAGTGTGGTGTTACCGGGCACAAGTTCGATCGCCGAACACAAGAATTGACCTGAGAATATCGACATTGAAAGGTAAGCGAGGTTGCGGCCCCGTACTACCGCATGGCTTTGTTCGATCGTCATATGGTTGACCAGCGGAACGGAAAAACCAAAGCCGCCCCCCATTGCAATGCCGCCGATGATTATCACCTCAAGGTTAGGCGCGAGCGCGAATATAAAGTGGGCGATTGCATAAAAGCCGAAGGCCAGGCTGAGGGTGCCGTGGTCACGTAATCTCGGAACGACTCTGGGTATAAGTGCTGCTGCACCCACCGCGACCAAAGACACGAAAGCGAGAAAATATCCAGTCTGCGCCTCTGTCAGCGCGAAATCGCGCAGTCTGAGAGGAAGGGCAATGACGCCGGTAAAAAACGCCAGCATCGAAAATACCGCGGCCATGAAAACGTGCTTGAGCGCGCGCGAAATTGGTAAACGCGCCGAATCCTCGGTAGCGGCCTCGACCTGCACGCCGTTGGGAGACACGAACACCAGGAGCATCAAGAGCATGGCCCATGAAGTCAGGTAAAGCATAAACGGCCACCACCAGCCGACGGTTGCCAGAACCCCGCCTATGAACAGGAAGATCACTCCACCCAGTTCTATAGCCATGCCTTGATTGGCAATCATCTTCAGACGCGCCTTGCCTTGATAGAGCGCCGAGATCAGGCCGGTGCCGCCGGCCATGACCAATGCGGTAGCACCTCCGAGCAGCAATCGGTCGGTAAAGACCGGCACTGGACCGTGCAGAAAGACAGCGCCTACACCTAGGACGCCATAAAGGAAAAGGCCAATAGAGACCGCCTTATAGGGGCCGATCCGGTCAATCAGTCGACCTGCTAACTGACCGAACACAACTACCCCCAAGGAGGGGATGGTTACCAGCAAGCCGGCATGTTGGATGCCCAACCGTTCGGCTATCGAGGGCAGGGCGGGGACAATCACGCATCCCACCATGATTGTCAGGCAAGCGATAGCCAATAGCGAAAAGGCTCCAGCTTTTGAAGGGGTCTGCATAGTATTCAGCTCCAACATATCATTGTGACCACTGTTCGGAACACTGGCCCTTTCAACGGAACAATACTGGGTTGAGCGCTGTACCTAAGTCAAGGCCTATTGCGCATTGGCTGTGCTCGCGGGGGGGAGGGCAGCGCTTGTGTTCAAACTCCCAGGTCTGCCAGTCGTCGGCGACTATGAGCAATCAGCGCCTGCCACAATTTGTTGGCGATGGAAATCGCAGGTTGTGGATTGGTGCTGAATCCAGGGACATGGAGGGAATAGGGCAGCAAGCACCGATCGAAGCAGCGCCGTCACTACCCAATAGCCACGTCGACGCCCCGGACCTTTTAATGTTTACGCAGGATCGAAATGCCTGGTGCCTCAGATGGCGGATGGATCTGTTTACCAAGCACAACTACAGGGGGGGATACCGCACGCGGTCCCCTTTTTGGGTCGTATGGCGGGATCGGCGTGTAAGGGATGAGCGAACGCTCAGAGGTAACTAGGCGCATTCGATCATCGTCACGGTAAAGCTATTAAGCTGCATGCGTTTTTGAATCGTGCTGCACTTGCTAGACACTGAAAATGAGTCAAAAAATCAAGGCTAATCTTATTTCAGGAATGACGTAGAACGCTTTGGTTCCAACGGTTCGGAAGTCGAATTCGTCTCGTTTCCCGCTCGCATTACTTTCAGATCAGTTTCCAGTCACATGAACGCTAAGGATTTCTCCAAGACGCTCTCCCAGTATGTTCCAAGCCTCAAGTTTTTCCTGAGCATAGTCGTAGTGCAGGTAATGCCGGCGTACCTTTGAGCCTCCCAGCAAGTGATTCTGGCAGCGATCTATGATTTCTAATGTGACGCCGAGTTCCTGCATCATGGTCGCACCAGTACGACGCAAATCATGCGGGGTCCATTCACCTTTGTTCCCTCCGCTTAGCACCAGTGAGTCGTCGTGATGGCGGCCGGATAAAGGCTTGCTCCGATTTTTGAAACAGCATTGCCGGTCCCCGATAAGCTTGCTAACGGTTTTGGTATCCACATGACTGCTTTCATCTTTGCCGGGAAAGCAGAACCGGGTGTGGCCAGTTTCCTCTCGTAGACGTTTAAACTGGTTCAGCGCGAATGCCGATAAAAATACATGGTGATCCTGCCGTTTACCTTTCTGGCCTTTGGTTGCATTTGCTGGGATGAACCAGGTCCCTTTCTCCAAATCAACATGTCGCCACTCGGATTTCAGCAGTTCGCCAATGCGACAGAGCGTGCTAAGGCAGATCCAGACTGCGCATTGGACGCGGGAGTTCACTGGTCGGATGCCGGAGTATTTCTGGCCAGCAGGCAGGGCATCATAATCTTGCTCGAGGCGCGTGAAAATCTGTTGCAGCTCTTGAATTTCGCTTGGGGATAGTAGGCGGTTGCGCTGTTCCTGATAGTCATGATCAAGGAGTTTGTTGACGTCAATAAGGTCGGCGGGGTTTCCGTCGACCATCAAGGTGCGCCACGGTTTGCGTTTCTCGGCCCATCGCATCATTTGACCAATGTCCTTGCTACGAATAACGACGGTGCGGTTCAGGCCGCGGGCTTTGACTGAGCGCAGGACGTTGAGCAGGTCTTTTTCAGTTACCGTGCGGAGTGGTTTGTCGCCAATAGCTGGAAGCACGTCTTTGCAGAAGCTTCGGCGTAGTTCTGCGTTGCCATCCTGGCGAGACACTCCGTCGCGCAGCCACTCTTCAAAAAGTTCGGAGACAGTCCTGTTTTCTGAGGCATGACGCTCGGCTTCAGCAATGGTTGCGGCAATTGCGGCTTGAGCCTCGATCTTAGCTGCCTTTCGGGCGGTGGCGGGCGCTATTCCTTTCCTGACGCTTGCTCTCACTTCGTCTCGTTCAGTGCGAATCTGCGCAAGCGATTTTTTTGGCCAACTGCCCAAGCGTTGATCACGTTTAGCTCCACCCATTTTGAACTCATAACGAAACAGCGCTGTAACGCCGCGCACACCAGCACGAACTTTGGCGGTCAGGCCTCCCTCTTCGCGTAGCGTTTTACCGTCATCGGCAGGGGTGAGTGCTTCGAGTTGCTTCGCTGTGATCTTCGCCAATGTCTACCCCTAGCCAAGGTCGAGTGCCTTGGAATTTTGCCCCACTTTTGCCCCACCGAATCGCATGGGTATGGGTGGAAGCTGATGGACGCCAATAGCGCGTATTCTAGTCTGCGGGCCCAGTGTTTACTAGCATTCAGGCGGTCCGCGAGGGGCCATAACATTCCATCGAAATACACTGAATAAGCGCATGGGGTGCAAGGGGTCGAGTGTTCGAATCACTCCGTCCCGACCAAAATACTCCAAGAAATCCAAGCACTTACGAGTGCTTGGATTTTTTTTATGCCCGCTGTTTTTTATGGCTGATCAAAAAGGATCGTTCTGGTTGCCAATTGTTGCCAATTGAGATTGGCTTGCAAGCGGTGGGGGATTAGTATCGGTTAGGAGGCGCAGTGCTATCAGCTTCATGCGCGCTGCGTGGATGACGGCGCTGGTCAATAGGGCGGGGAGTGCCTATGGAGCTGATTCGCTCCTTGGCGAGAGCCTCAAGGGTCCGCTCAAGTCTGACGCCAGATTGAGGTTTACTGTCCAGAAAACTGTGAGGCAAAGCACGGTGCTGGTAAGTCGCGCATGTGGAAGCGAATAAAAAATAGAGGGTTAGGTGCGTGGCTAAAAAGCAGAATGTGCTGCTCTGCTGGGTGGGTGGCAACGACCTCAAGGCACTATCAGGAACTGATGCTGGGCCTGTACTTTCGACGCTGAGAGCAGAGTCTTTCGATCAGGTTGAATTGCTTTCTTCTTACCCGGCTGAGCAGGTTGAGCCCTACCTGGCCTGGCTGCGTGAGCAGGTAAATTCGCAGGTCAATCTCAGCTATGAATCGCTCACGTCCCCAGTGCATTTCGGAGATATCTACCAGGCTGCCAATGCACACCTAAAGCGGCTGCATGTCCCTGGCACACAGCTATCCATTCTGCTCAGCCCCGGCACCCCAGCCATGCAGGCGGTTTGGATTCTGCTAGGCAAGACCCGCTATTCAGTCACCTTCTACCAGTCCTCGTTAGAGCAGGGTGTGCAGAAGGTCGAGGTGCCATTCGAGATCGCGGCGGAATATGTGCCGGCAGCCAACACCATTACGGGTGACAAGCTGCTTCAGCTTGCTGACGGCCAGGCCCCAGTCAACGCGGCCTTTGACAGCATCGTTACTCAGAGTGAGCGCATGCTCAGGCTCAAGGCGCAGGCGCAGGTTCTTGCTCAAAAGCAGGTGCCTGTCCTGATCTATGGCGAAACGGGCACTGGCAAGGAGTTATTTGCCAGAGCGATTCACAATGCCAGTCCTCGTTCATCGGGGCCATTTGTTGCGGTCAATTGCGGCGCTATCCCACCGGAGCTGATTGACTCCACATTGTTTGGTCACCGCAAAGGCGCATTCACGGGCGCTGTTGAGAGCCGTGCCGGTGTTTTCCAACAGGCTGATGGTGGAACCCTGTTCCTGGACGAGTTTGGTGAGCTGACTCCTGATGCCCAGGTGCGTTTGCTGCGGGTGCTGCAAGAGGGTGTGGTGACTCCGGTAGGGGGTAGCCAGGAAGTCAGAGTGAATGTGCGATTTGTTACCGCTACTCACCGCAACCTGATGCAAACCGTCGCAGAAGGTGGTTTCCGGGAGGACCTTTTCTATCGCGTTGCCATCGGAGTCCTGCATCTACCGCCATTACGCGAGCGCGAGGGTGATCTGCTGATGTTGGCCGAATCTCTGTTGAGTAAGGTTGCAGCAGGGGATGCATCGTTAAAGGGTAAGAAAATTTCCGCAGAGGCAAAAAAACTTATCCTAAGCCATCCGTGGAGAGGCAATGTCCGGGAGTTGCAGTCCACCTTGTTGCGCGCCGCTCTCTGGTGCTCGGGTGATGTGATTGGCGCTGCGGATATTGATCAGGCGATGTTCCAACTACCTCGTGAGCAGAATAGCTCAATGTCTCAAGATGTCTCTCAAGGCATTGATTTACAAGAGATAATGTCCGGGGTGGCTGGGCACTATCTGCGTCAGGCTCTAAAGCTTACCGGCAAAAACAAAACCCGTGCGGCCAGCCTGCTAGGCCTCAAAAGCCAGCAGACGCTGAGCAACTGGATGGAAAAGTACGGCATCGAATAAAACTTGGCACGGTCCTCGCTCTAGGACCCTCATGGACAGAATCGCCTACATGAAATCAGTCAACTTCGAGTTTCTCCGCTCCGGCAATGAACTGCTGGCGAACCTCGCCGGCCTCGCCGAAGCCGTTCTGCATATCGATCCGGGCAGTGCCCTCACTCGTCTGCGTAGCTTCGCCGAAGAGCTGACCAAAGCCATCTATAAGGAAGAGCTGCTGCCGCGCATGCCGCAGTCAACCTTCTACGACCTGGTGAAGAGCCCGGTGTTTACTGACTGCGTCAGCAAGTCACTGGTCTATCAGATCAACTTCCTGCGTATCCAGGGTAACGACACTGCCCACGGCGGTGAGGGTGATGTGCGCAACGCCAAGCTGGCCTTGAACTCGGCTCATGAGTTGGCCAAGTACATGGCCGTTAAATACTACGGTGTGGCTCAGGCCGCACTGCCGGTATTCGAGGAAGTTAAGGATCCAACCGCTGCGCTCAACCAGCTTCAGCAATCCGTTTCCAGCTACAAGAAAGAACTGCATAAGCAGCAGGAAGAGCTGCAGCGCGTCATGGAGAAGCTGGAGCAGGAACGCACACGCCATCTCGACAAGCTGGAACCGCCTGCCAAGCCTGACCAGCAGAAGCGTCAGCAGCAGAGCCAGAAGGTAGCCGACAGCCTGCAGTGGAGCGAGGCCAAGACCCGCGCCCTGTTGATCGACGCCATGCTGGTGCAGGCGGGCTGGGATATCAGCAACCCCTCGCAGGTCGGCCAGGAAGTGGAAGTCGACTTTCCCGATAACGTTTCCGGCAAGGGCCGTGCAGACTACGTGCTATGGGGCGACAACGGTCAGCCGCTGGCCGTGATCGAGGCCAAGAAATCCGGCAATGTCAGCCTGCAGGCCGGACGCGAGCAAGCCCGCATGTATGCCGATGGCTTTGAGCGCATGGGCATGCAGCGCCCGGTGATTTTCTACAGTAACGGCTACGAAACCTTCATCTGGGACGACGCGCAGTACAACACCTACCGCCCGGTGTATGGCCTCTACAGCAAGGACAGCCTCGAATACCTGATCTACCAGCGCCAATACCGCAGAGCGGAGCTGGAGCGTCATAACCCTGATCTGAACATCGCTGACCGTCCCTATCAGATCGAAGCGATCAAAACGGTTGCTGCGCACTTCCAGCAGCAACGTCGCCGTGCGCTGATTATCCAGGCCACCGGCACGGGCAAGACCCGTGTGGCAATCGCCTTGGCCGAGCTGCTGCTGCGCACCGGTTGGGCCAAGCGTGTGCTGTTTCTGTGTGACCGCAAAGAGCTGCGCGTGCAGGCCGATGATGCCTTCAAGCAGAACCTGCCCAGCGAGCCGCGTTGCGTGATTGGGGAAACCAATAAGGTTGATCAGACCGCACGCATCTACATCGCCACCTACCCGGGCATGATGAATCGCTTCGCCCAGCTGGATGTGGGTTTCTTCGACCTGATCATTGCCGACGAAAGTCACCGCAGTATCTACAACAAGTACCGCGACCTGTTCGACTACTTCGATGCGCTACAAGTAGGTCTCACTGCGACCCCGGTGAAGTTCATCAGCCGCAACACCTTCGACATGTTCGACTGCGAGACCACCGACCCGACCTTCGAGTTCTGCCTCGATGCCGCCATCAACAACGATCCTCCTTACCTGGTGCCGTTCCGTGTCAAAGACCTCACCACCGACTTCCTGCGTGATGGCATTCACTACAACGACCTGAGCGAAGAACAGCAGCGTCAGCTCGAAGAAGACCTCGGCGAGGAGGAGGCCAAGCGCACCACCATCGCTGGCAAGGACATCGGTCGCAAGATCTTCAGCGAAGACACCGACCGCATCATCCTGGAAAACCTGATCAACAACGGCATCAAGGACGAGACAGGCTCACTGGTCGGCAAGACCATCGTGTTCGCCCAGCGTCAGGACCATGCCGAGCATCTGGAGGCGCTCTTCTGCAAGCTCTACCCCCAGTACGGCAGCAAGGTCTGCAAGGTCATCCACAACGCCATTCCGCACGTGGATACCCTGATCAAGGAATTCAAAAAGCCGGGCAATGAGTTCCGCATCGCCATCTCGGTGGACATGCTTGATACCGGTATCGACGTGCCCGAAGTGGCCAACCTGGTCTTCGCCAAACCGGTCAAATCCTGGGTGAAGTTCTGGCAGATGATCGGGCGCGGCACACGCCTGCGCCCCAACCTGTTTGGTCAGGGCAAGCACAAGACCGAGTTCCTCATCTTCGATCACTACGGCAACTTCGACTTCTTCGAGCAGGAGTACGAAGAGCCAGAAGACCAGGGGGGCAAGTCGCTCCTGCAGACCACCTTCGAAGCACGTCTGGAGCTGGCGCAGGCGGCACTCAGGCACAACCATGCCGCAGCCTTCGATGCCGCCATCGAACTGCTGCGTGCCGACATCAACGATCTGCCGGAGAGCAGCGTGGCCGTCAAACGCGAGCTGCGTGCCGTGCTCCAGTTACAGCAGGGCGACCAACTGCAGAAGTTCGACGCCAGGACCCAGCACCTGCTGGCGACCACCATCGCTCCTCTGATGTCCGCTCGTGTCCTGCGCGACAAACATGCCACCGCGCTCGACAAACTCATCGCCGGTATCGAGCGCTGCCTGGTGGAGCAGGCCAGCTGTTTCGAGGATGGCAAGATCACTTTGTTGGAAGAGATCGACAAGCTCGCCATCAATATCCAGGCCGTGCGTCAGAAGGATACCTTGATTGCCGAGGTGCGCAGCGCGGACTTCTGGCTCAATTCCGACGTGGGCAAGCTGGAGCGGGCTCGGCAGGAGCTGCGCGGCATCATGAAATACCGCCAAACCGGTGGCACCGATGGTTATGCCATGCCCAGCACAGGTACCCGTGATACCGGCGTAGAGGTTAATGAGCGCAAGGTCACCATTGCCGGCGCCAACGAGGCAATGATCTACCGGCGCCGCCTGAAGGGCATCCTCGACGACATGCTGGCTGCCAACCCGACCCTGCAGAAAATCCACAAGGGTGAGCCGATTGCCGAGCAGGAGCTGAACTCGCTCACCTCGACCATCCTCACCACCCACCCCGGCGTTAGCCTGCAGGTGCTCAACGAGTTCTATGGCCGTACTGCCAATGAGCTGCAGCTGACCGTGCGCGAGCTAATCGGGCTGGACGCACAAGCCATCGAGCAGCACTTCGCCAGCTTCCTGCATAACCATCCAGGACTCACGGCCCGGCAGGTGAGCTTCATGAACCTGCTCAAAAACTACATTGCCCAGCACGGCAGCATCGTCATCGAAAAGCTCTACGACGCACCGTTCTCCAGTATTTCCCACGAAGGTATCGACGGTGTGTTTACCCCAGCCGACGTGGGTGAGCTGGTGGCCGTGCTCAAGCCTTTCTTGCGTGGGGAAACCCCGCCTACCAGTCACTAGGAGTGCACATGCAAGCCAGTCAATGGACTACCGAAATCATCGTAATCTGCGCGATCGCCGCTCTAATCAGCGTGGTGTTTGGCTACGTTGTCGCAGCCCTGCGTCAGGGACGGCAGCTCAGCCGGCTCACTGCGCAGCTTGAGCAGGCGCAAGAGGCACAGGCCTCAGCAGTGGCCGCCAGCACGGCGCTGAGTGAGCAATTGAAGGCAGCAGAGGCACGCGGTCAGGCGCTTCAAATCGAAGAAAGCTCACTGAAAGCCAAACTGCAGGCAGCCTTCGACAACGTGGCGCGGCTGAACCAAGAGCAGCAAGAGAGCAAGGACGCAAAGGCAGCCCAAGAGCTAAAACTGGAGGACGCCAACCGGCGGCATAACGAAACCGCCAAGCTTCTGGAAACGGCTCAAGCTGAAGGGCGAGCGCATCAGGAGCAAGTCATCGACCTGCGTGATCGTCTGAATACGGCGCAAACCACCATCACCTCGCTGCAACGCGAGCGTGACGGCCTCAAAAACGAGCTGGCTAGCCTGGATGCCAGTGCCCAGGTGGCCGCATCAGAAGTGCGTGAGGCGCGTGAGCAGCTCAACGAAACCAAGCAGAAACTTGCTGAGCAGACACAGTCTCGCGCCGAGCTACAGGATCGTTATGGGCCGCTGAGTAATGCTCATGCAGAGCTTAAGACTGCCTTGGAAAAGCGTGAGGAATTAGTGGCTGATCTAAATGATCGACTTGCCAAGGCTCAAGCTGCAGGTCTTCAACTGCAGGCTGAGCGTGAATCACTAAAGGATGAGCTGGCCAGCGAAGGTAAGCGGGCTAAGGCTCTGGAAACCGCTGAGCGCGAAGTGCGCGAGCAGTTGGCAGAAACCAAGCAAGCGCTGGTCAAGCAAGTGCAGTCTTTCAGCGAGCTGCAGGAACGCCTGCAGCAGCTCAACGCGGACCACACCGAGCTCAAAACCACCCTGAGTCAGCGCGAGGACCACTTCCAAGAGCAGATGACGCAACTGGCTGATGCGCGTAAGTCGCTGACTCAGGAATTCGAGAACCTGGCCAATAAGATTTTCGAGGAGAAGGGCAAGACCTTCACCCAGACCAGTCAGACCAGTATCGACGGCATGCTTAAGCCGTTCCGCGAGCAGATCGAAGGCTTCCAGAAGCGCATCAACGAAGTTCACGATGCGTCCCTGCAGGGCAATACCAGCCTCAACTCTGAAATCAAGAAGGTGCTGGAAATCGGCCTGCAGATGAGCAAAGAGGCCAACAACCTGACCTCGGCGCTCAAAGGTGACTCCCAGCAGCGCGGCGCTTGGGGCGAGGCGCAGTTGCGTCGCACGCTGGAAATGAGCGGCCTGATCGAAGAGGCGCACTACGAAGTGCAGAGCGCCTTCAAGGATGCCGAAGGTAAGAGCAAGCAGACCGATTACCTGATCAAGCTGCCTGATGGCAAACACATCATCATCGACAGCAAGGTCTCACTGGTTGCCTACGACCGTGCTGTTTCGGCAGAGACAACAAGTGAGTCCCAGCAGGCCATGGCTGAGCACGTCAAAGCGGTTCGCCGGCACATCGATGACCTCGCATCCAAGGACTACACCAACCTCGTTGGGATGCGCAGCCCCAGTTTCGTGCTGATGTTCATGCCTATTGAGCCGGCCTACATCGAGGCCATGAAGCACAACAAGGACCTGTTCGAGTACGGCTACAAGAAGGGCATCGTCCTGGTTTCCCACACCACCCTGATCCCGATCCTGCGCACCGTTTCCAACCTATGGATGATTGAGCGCAGTAATGCCGAGGCGCGCGAGATCAGCGAGAAGGCCGGCGAGATCTACAACCAGGTCTGCCTTGTGGCCGAACGCTTGGGCAAGCTAGGCGGCACGCTCAATACCGTGAGCAACCACTACAACGACACCGTCAAGGCACTGGCTGGCAAGCAGGGTCTGTACGGCAAAGTGGAACGCTTCAACAAGCTGTCGGCCAAGGTCAGCAAGACGCTGCCGGCGCTGGAGCCAACCCACATGGATTTCGAAAGCGAGCGACTCTCCCTGATCGTCGAGGCACTCGACGAGGCGGATGAGCCCACCGCAGAGCTGCCACCGCTCATGAACCACATCGCTAACGACAGCGAAGCGCTGCCGCAGGCCTGACCCCATTTTTAACGAGAGAAGTACCTCGAATGCTCACCGGCAAAATCCGCAACGATATCGACAAGCTCTGGGAAAAATTCTGGACTGGCGGAATCACCAATCCGCTGACTGTGATCGAACAGATCAGCTACCTGATGTTCGCCCGCATGCTCGACATGCAGGAAGACGTGGCCGAGCGCAAAGCCAGCCGCACCGGCAAGGACTTTGCCCGCCTGTTCCCCAATACCCCGGAAGGCCAGCTGCTGCGCTGGAAGAACTTCCGCAACATGAGCGGCAAGGAGCTGCACAGCCACCTCAAACAGAAGGTCTATCCGTTCTTCGCCCAACTCGGCAGTGCCGACGGTGAGGGCGGTGAGCGCGAAGGCCTCGGCCATATCAGCGAATACATGCAGGACGCCGATCTGGAGATCAAGAACGAGTCCGTGCTCACCTCCGCCGTGGAGATGGTCAACGACCTGCCGCTGACCCAGAGCGACGTAAAGGGCGATATCTACGAATACCTGCTGAGCAAGCTCACCACCGCCGGCATCAACGGCCAGTTCCGCACGCCGCGCCATATCATCGACGCGATGATCGAACTGATCGCCCCACAGCCCACCGAGGTCATCTGCGACCCGTCCTGCGGCACCGCTGGCTTCCTCGCCCGCACCATGGAGTACCTCAACCGCGTGCACTCCAGCGAAGCGGGCACCTTCACCGACGAAGACGGCAACCTGCATTACTCCGGTGACCTGCTCGAACCCTATCGCCAGCACGTCAACAGCCAGATGTTCTGGGGCTTCGATTTCGACACCACCATGCTGCGCGTCTCCAGCATGAACATGATGCTGCATGGCGTGAACGGCGCGAACATCCGTTACCAGGACTCCCTGAGCAAATCCATCAAGGAACACTACCCGCGTCAGGAACAGAACTTCTTCGACGTGGTTCTGGCCAACCCGCCATTTAAAGGTAGCCTGGACGAAACCAACACCAATCCCGACGTGCTTGGCCTGGTGAAAACCAAGAAGACTGAGCTGCTGTTTGTTGCCCATATCCTCCGCTCGCTCAAGCTAGGTGGCCGCGCAGCCGTGATCGTGCCGGATGGCGTGTTGTTCGGTTCATCCAAGGCCCACCAGCAACTGCGCCAGGAGGTGCTCGATAACAACCAACTGGAAGGCATCGTCAGCCTGCCCAGCGGTGTATTCAAACCCTATGCCGGCGTCAGCACCGCCATCCTTATTTTCACCAAGGGCGGCACCACTGAGCGCGTATGGTTCTACGACCTGCAAGCCGACGGCTACTCGCTGGATGACAAGCGTGCCGAGTTGAAAGGAGAGGGTAGCAACGACCTGCCCGACGCCATCGCCCAATGGCGCAAATACCGGCAGATGGTCGAGGGCAATATCAGTGTCAGCACTATCAATACCCTGTTTGGCGACAAGCGCAAAAAAGCCTTTGTTGTGCAGGCCGAGGATATCGTTGCCAGCAAGTACGATCTCTCCATCAACCGCTACAAGGAAGTGGAGTATGAGCAAGAGGAGTATGAAGAGCCGAAGGTAATTCTGCAACGGCTGAAAGGGCTGGAGAAGCAGATTTTGGCGGACCTGGATGAACTGGAGGGGATGCTGTGAGTTGGTCATTGGTTAAGCTAAACGACATATGTCGCCCTCGGCAGTGGAAAACAATCGCTTCCAGCCATCTTTCGGAGGATGGCTATCCGGTTTATGGCGCAAATGGAAAAATCGGATTTTACTCAGAGTACACCCATGAATTTCCGACATTGATGATCACATGTCGTGGAGCGACTTGTGGGAACGTTCACATCTCAGAGCCAAAATCCTACATTAACGGCAACGCTATGGCGTTGGATGAGCTGGATTGTCAGCGGGCTGACCTCAAGTATCTCTATTACTTTTTTTTAAGTCGCGGCTTCGAGGATGTGATTTCAGGTTCTGCTCAGCCTCAGATTACCGGTCAAGGGCTTACCAAGGTGGAAATCCCCCTCCCCCCCCTGGCCGAACAAAAGCGCATCGCCGCCATCCTCGACAAGGCCGACGCCATCCGCCACAAACGCCAGCAAGCCATCCAGCTCGCCGACGACTTCCTCCGCACCGTATTTTTGGACATGTTCGGTGATCCAAACTCTAACCCCAAGAATGCCGATGTTTTGCCGATGACTGAGGTTTTTGATATTAGGACCGGTAAACTCAATTCAAATGCGGCGATTGAGGGTGGCAAATATCCTTTCTTTACCTGTGCCAAGGAAGTTTTTGCTATTGATGAGTACGCCTTCGATCAGGAGGCGCTGTTGTTGGCGGGTAATAATGCTCAAGCTGATTATGATGTTAAGCATTACAAGGGTAAATTTAATGCATATCAGCGCACATATGTATTAACTCTGAGGGGTTCGACTTGGAGTTATCCGTTCTATAAGTTTGCGCTTCAATATCAGCTTTCAAATTTGAAGTATGCGTCGAAAGGATCAAGCACAAAGTACATAACCATGGAGATCATGGGTAGGACGATGCTGCCTGTGCCTAGTCAAGAAAATCAAAAGAGATTTGTAGAGTACTTTGAGCGAGTGGTAAATGTTCAGGCTGCGCTTTTGGTTCAGGCTCAAAATGATGAGAACTTATTCTCGGCTCTAAGTAATAGAGCGTTCTCCGGTCAGCTATAGATAAGGAAATCCCCATGCGCCTTAAGTCCGTCAAGCTCAGCCATTTCCGTGGCTATCGCGCCACCACGGTTATTCCCATCGACGAAGCCATGAGCGGCATCGTCGGCCGTAATGACTATGGCAAATCGACCATCCTCGAAGCCTTGGCGATCTTTTTCGAGAGCGGCGACGTTAAGGCCGATAAGAGCGATATGAACTGCTTCAGCCTGGCTGAGGGCGCTGAGCAGTTCGAGATTGCCTGTGAGTTTGATGGCCTGCCCGAGGCGCTGGTGCTGGATGAAAATGCCAAGACTTCCTTGGCGCAGGAGTACCTGCTCAATGCCGGGGGCGCGCTGGAGATCGTCAAAACCTTCAAGGCCAGCACCGGCAAGCTGGAGCGTACCTCCATCCGCTGTGAGCACCCTGCGGATGAAGCGCTGGCAGGGCTGCTGAGCCTGAAAATAGCCGATCTGAGAAAGCTTGGTGAGCAGCATGGCGTTGCCGAGGATGTCGCTGACAAGCGCGTGGCCTCACAGTGGCGGCAGGCTATCCGTGCGGCAGCACAGCCCATCGCCTGTCAGGAAATGCTGCTCGACGTCAGTAAAGGGCTTTCGACTGACAGCAAATCTATCTGGGAAAAAATTGAGGCCCAGTTGCCCACCTTCGCCCTGTTCAAGGCGGATCGCGAGAGCAGTGATGGCGACGCCGAGGCCAAAAACCCGCTGCAGCAGGCGGTCAAGGAGGCTCAGGCTGCACTGCAGAATCAGATCAGCGCGCTGGAGCAGCAGATCGAAGCCAGCGTCCTCAATGTCGCCGCCCGCACCCTCGATAAGTTGCGGGAAATGGCCCCCGAGCTGGCCAATGAGCTGACCCCACGTTTCAAGGAAAAGCCCAAGTGGAGCTTCAGCTTCACTCTGGATGGTGAGAACGGTATCCCCATCAACAAACGCGGCAGCGGCGTGCGCCGTTTGATCCTGCTCAACTTCTTCCGAGCCGAGGCGGAGAAGGCGGTAGTAGGCTCCCAGCGCAATGTGATTTACGCCATCGAAGAGCCGGAGACCTCCCAGCACCCGAACTACCAGATGATGCTGATGAAGGCGTTGCTAGAACTTTCCAACCAACCCAACCGGCAGATCATCGTCACCACCCACGTTCCCGCCCTTGCCGGCCTTATGCCCATCGACGGTATCCGCTATGTGACTAAGGATGAGAACGGTATGCCCATCGTCAAAATGCCCAATGACGATGTGCTCAAAGAGGCTGCCGAGAGCCTGGGCGTACTTCCCGAAACGGGTATGGAGCGGGCGAAGGGAATCATCCTGGTGGAAGGCAAGAGCGATATCACCTTCCTGCGTCACACGGCTAGCACCCTCAAGGCAGCAAACGTTATTGATCGCGATCTCGATGATCAGGGACTTATCCCGATTCACGTTGGCGGCTGTGGAAACGTGAAGCATTGGGTTACCCATCAGCTTGCCGACGAAATTGGCCTGCCGTGGTGCGTTTTCCTGGACTCAGATCTTGGGGATCCCTTTCAGCACAAGACCAATCTCAAGCGAAAACAGGAGGTAGAGGGTCTTGGCCGGCCGTTCTACTCGACCCGTAAACGCGAAATCGAAAACTACCTGTGTCCAGATTTGATTCGGCACGAAGCTGGCGCTGTGGTTAATTTCACGGATACCTGCGATGCCAAGCAGATCATCGGTAACGCAGTGGGCATGAAACCGGACGATGTTTCAGATCGATTCTGGCCACTGATGAATGCCGCCCAAATTCTCCAGTGCTCAATGTACCAAGAGGGCGCTGAGCAGCGCTCAGAGCTTAAAGAGCTAGTCGAGAGCCTGCTGGCGTTGGTCCCTTGAACTCAGCGCGGCATGAGAACCAGCCGAAAGCGGTTTGCTCTGACTGCGAGCCGTGCAGAGGCTGCGTGAGTGCATGCATCGGCAGGTGCCATTTCCAACTAAAAATTACAAATAAGACATTGCCGGCCTTAGGCCGAGCTAGGGCATAAAAAATGCGAATTACAGAAATCGCCCTCACCAACTTTCGTTCCTTTCAGGCTACCCAATCGATTGCGCTGGCGCCCGTCACTCTGCTGTTCGGACCCAACAGCGTGGGTAAAAGCTCGGTACTGATGGCGCTGTTCTATATCCAGCAGATGCTGGAGAAGGGGCAGTGCGACCCACAGCGTATTGATGCGCTGGGTGAGAAGCATATTGGCGGGTTCAAGAGTCTGGTCAATGGCCGGGATCTCGCCAAGCGCATGGTCCTCAAGTTCACTTTGGATAAGTCTGGCTCTATAGGCGCAAGCTACAACCAAATTTTGGATCTGGTTGGTGGGGATTTTTGTTTGCCCGTTGACAGCCCGACGGCAGACACCGACCGCATGGCGGTTGAGTTTCATGTCGCTTGGTCGAAAGTCGAGGATATGGCGTATGTGGCCTGCTACAAGGTCTGGCTGGATGACAGCCTGATCTCCGAGCTCTCCAGCGATGCCGGCCTCAGGCAGCCGGTGATTACTTGGCTCAATTATCGGCACCCAGCGCTGTTGACCGAGGCAGATCAGGATGACTATGCAGGCGGTGAGTTTGTCAGCTACTTGCATGAGTTGCTCAATGCCAATCGCAAACCCAAATCGGTTCCCAGAAAGGACTCCGGGCAAAGCACAGAGGTTGCTTTTGAGCATGCCGCCATTGGTTTTAAGGGGTTCGCAGGGGCACTACCTGTTCTGGGTAAGCGGCTTGAGACGGTCATTGAAACGGTAGATTCTGCCCTGACAGTACGGCTACACGAAATCCTCTCTGATGTGGTGGTAGCCCCACTCGATAACCTACTGACGCTGCTAAACGAGAGCTTATGTATTGGCCCGTTACGTCTTATCCCCGATGCACTGCATCGGCCCAATCCCTACCCGCAGCAAAAGGATTGGTATTCCGGTGCCGCCGCTTGGGACGTCATGGGGCGATTGACCGCAGCCAATATGGTGGAGCTCAACCATTGGCTGAATGCTTCAAGCACCCTGAATCTCGGATATTCCCTGCGCTCGAAGCGCGTGATTAGTCAGGCCGCATACTCGGGAGGTGGTGATACCGCCAGTGAGTTACAGGCATTGATTGAGACTTTCGGAGATTCGCTCAGCCTGAGCCTCTCTGAAGCAGATGAAGACGGTAATCCGCTTCCAGAGCAGCATTCAATTTCGTCGGATGCAGTGAAGAAACTGCTTGAAGCAGATCAGCATTCTACTGAGGCCAAAGCGCGGCAGCTGGTAACAAAGGAGGTCCACAGCAACTGGGTGCTGTGGGACGACCTCAACAACATCGAGGTCGCCTTTTCCGAGGTGGGTGTCGGAATATCTCAGTTGTTCCCACTGGTGGTCGCAGCTGTACAGGCCGGGCGGGGCATCATCGCGTGCGAGCAACCGGAACTGCATGTCCATCCCAGGATTCAGGTCAGCATCGGCGATTTGCTGACGCAAGCCAAAAAGAACACCACTTTCTTGATCGAAACCCACAGCGAACACCTGATGCTGCGGATCTTGCGTCGTATCCGTGAAACCGCCGAGCGCGAGTTGCCTGAGGGGGTGCAGCCCGTTTCTCCAGCCGAGGTCTCCATCATCTACATGGAGCCAGGCGCAGCAGGCGTTAGAACCCGGCGGATTGAAATAGACCGTACGGGCGAGTTCACAAGCCGCTGGCCCAACGGCTTCTTCACTGAACGTGGCGAGGAGCTATTCTGATGCACGCCATTTTTGCGATAGAGCCTGAGGCTATCAACAACTGGCCAGTTCTTCGCTATGCCGTAGAGAAGTTTGGCTACAGCAAGGGGCTCTTGATCGCGCGCTACCCGGGTAAGTGGGAGCGAATGGTGATGGAGGCCTGTAGGCGTAATGGTGTCAATGAGCTCGATATGTTACGAGTCGTGGAGCGATTACAAACAATCAAGAGCGACCGGCTTGTGCGGATGGGGCTTCCGTATGGCGATGGTGATTGGCTGGAAAATGTTGGTGCTGAGGGCGTTCTAAATAGATTGTCAGCCATCTTGGTGCGAAACCAGGTCGTCTCAGAGAAGTTTCATCGCCTTGATGATGCCGAAGAGAATCTGTTTGAAAATCGCCGGGATTTTCGTGTAAAGCGGACTGCGACTGAGTTGGCTCAGGCCGCTAAATATGTTCTGGCCGCTTCAGATAGCGTTGTACTGGTGGATCGTTACTTCCAGTCAAAGCCAAAGTGCACAAAAGTTCTCTGTGCCATGTTCGCTGCTTGTCAGGAAGCCGGTTCACTGCCTAGCCAAGTGATTATTTTCTCCGACCACACTAGGGATCCGCGCGCCTTGGATGTGGTTCGGCAAGAATATAGAGATTTGCTTGGCGGGTGGGTTGAGCGCGGAGTTCGGGTCACTATTGCTCGGTTGGCTGGGGATCAGTTAGACCAAGATGTGCATGCGCGTTACCTGTTCAATCAGAAAGCAGGACTTCGCTTTGATCGGGGCTTTGTTGAGCCAGAAGCTCATGGTGAGCGAGAGCATGATACTGATGTGAGTTGCATGGATGCGGCATTTGTCATCGAGCTATATACCCGATTCATTGAGGGGCGTGACAGCTTGAAGGTTGTTGATGCGGTTATGCTGGAGTAATCATGCGGCTTTGAGGTTCGCCTGTGGCAAGGGATAGCGATTCAATATAAAAATACCAGGTAAGGTGTTGTATGGCAAAAATAATTCCCAACATTGAAAAAGCCAAGATTTCTAAGCAGCCACCAACAGCAGGTGAGCTGTTTTTTCTTAATTATCTGAAGGAAAATTTTGACCCAGAGGCTGAGGTCTACTTTCAGCCTTGCTTCAATGGCGAGCGCCCTGATGTCGTAATAATAAAAAAGGGAGTTGGCGTTATTATTGTGGAGGTCAAGGATTGGAGTCTTGGCAGCTACAGTGTGGATGTGAAGAATCAATGGCGCCTGCTCAAGAATCAGGCTCTACTGAGGTCGCCTTTTGCTCAGGCATTCACCTACAAGAAAAATCTTTTTGAAGTGCATACAAATGGCCTGCTCGATAAAAGCATGGCCAGTGAAACATTTTATGGCCTGATAAAGGCCTATGTGTATTTTCACAATGCTTCAAAGAGTGATCTTTCAGGGTTCTATGAGCCTGTGCTATGTGAGCTGCGAGACGAATTGGATGCCAACCAAAAGTCATATCGTGAGCAAAAAATCGGGTATGAACCGTATGAGAAGAAGCGGCTCTACCTTGCCAACAAGAAAAAGCAGCTAGAGCGCGATGTAGGCTCTTTAGCTGTTACGCGAGACTCACTGAAAAAAATTGCATTCGCAGGTGGTAAGCAAAATCCTCAGTTCGAGGATGGCGTATATGCAGAACTCATGCGCCTTCTGCAGCCGCCATTTCATTACGCCAATGAAGGAAAACCCATCCTCTACACAAAGCCGCAGGCGCGGCTATCTGAGAGTGTTGAAGGCGCCAGGGCCAAGGTGTGCGGAGTTGCAGGGTCGGGCAAAACCTCCGTATTGGCGAAGCGTGCGGTGAGCGCGCATAAGCGCCATGGCGAGCCTGTGTTGATACTTACCTTCAACCTGACGCTTCGCATGTTCATCAGAGACAAAATTAGTGAGGTTCGTGAAGACTTCAGTTGGGGCGCTTTCTATATCGTCAATTACCACAAATTTATGAGTGCGGCTCTAAGCAGTGCTGGAATAGATGTGAAGGTTCCAGAGGGCTTGGTGGACCCCAGTGCATACCTTGAAGAGCACTATTATTCGAATGAGTCTGTTTTAGCTAATTATGTTACTGATAGGTACAAAACAATCCTCATTGACGAGGCTCAGGACTACAAGCCGGAATGGCAGAGAATCATAAGAACGAATTTCCTAGCCGAAGGCGGTGAGATGGTTCTGTTTGCGGATGAGAAACAGAATATCTATGAGCGCGCTATCGATGAGGAAAAAAGGGCAAGCATTATTTCCGGTTTTGGGCGCTGGCAGCGCTTGTCTAAAAGCTTCAGGTATAAGCATGATTCTCCGATATTGCAATTGTCTGTTGCCTTTCAGAGGCAGTTCCTTTCAGAGAAATATACTTTTGATGGGGATGAGTCTTATCAGCAAACCGCTTTTCTGCCAGGGATTGGGTTGAGTGCTGTAGGGACATGGTCAACTGATAGGTTGATTGATGTTGCTGAGCTCATTGTCGCTATTGCGAAGCGCGAAGGCATTCATCCGAATGACATCACCATTGTGTCGTCAAGGGAAGATGTCCTGAGGGAGGTCGATTTTGCTATCCGAAAAGGGCCTCGACATCATGAGAGGACGATTACAAGCTTTGCCTCGAAGGAAGATGTTGAGAGAGTTTGCGGAAAAAGGCTTGGGCGTGCGGAAGAAAAAAAGGGGTTACGCCAGTTGAGCGCCAGCCGTAAGCAAGGCTTCAATCTGAATAGCGGCGTAATGAAGTTATCGACTCTTCATAGTTTTAAAGGTTTTGAATCCCCCACGATTTTCGTGATCGTTAACGACTTGGATGGGCCGGAGTTGGTGTATACGGGCTTGACCAGGGCAAAAGAAAATATCGTGGTGCTGTTGCCGGGCGGTAGTCGATATTATGATTTTTTTGTGCGAAATCTCGATTTCGTTCATTTGTATGTGCAGCGATAAAGTGCTCTCCATGCGTCTGAATGAAGAATGGTCTTTTGGCGGCGTATTGATTACTTTGTTATTGCCTTGGGCCGTCCGGAGAGTCTGTGCGAATAGTCAAGAGGCTCGCTTTTCCAATGCGGCGATTATTGCTGTCGCTAAGTCTGGATTATTGTTTTTGCGGTAATTGGAGAGCTATGAAAGAGTGGGCGCCACCAGTGATTCATGTCGTGGAGGCCTACATTGAGAAAAAATGCAATTGAGGTACGGTGTGGTGGATGAATATGGGAAGCTGATGGGATTGGTCAAGTAGCCAACTCCGCAGTCAGGATAAAATCTTCGAGTCGTTTTTAATATGGATGCCAGTGTCTCAGATTTGGCATAAAGAAAAGGAAAGTAGATTTGAAATCGACTCCGATTCAACGGATCTTGGCTCAGGGACACTTTGAATCGCCCCTGGTTTCCTAGACACTCTCCAAGCTCAGGAAATAGCGTTTCTCATACTCTACTGGAGACAGCTGCATAGCACTGCTGTGTCGGCGTTTAGGGTTATAGAACATCTCGATGTAATCGAAAATATAACTTCGGGCTTCTTCACGGGTTGTGTAGATCTTTCGTCGGATTCGCTCCCGCTTCAAAAGCTGGAAAAAGCTCTCAGCTACGGCATTGTCGTGGCAGTTTCCCCGTCGGCTCATACTGCTGATCACATTGTTGGCCTTCAGAAAGCTTTGCCAATCCGAACTACTAAATTGACTGCCTTGGTCTGAATGTATCATCACTTGCTGCTGTGGCTTGCGGCGCCAAAGGGCCATCAGTAATGCGTCAATAGCTAGGTCGCTGCACATCCTGGGCTTCATTGACCAACCAATCACTTGCCGGGAAAACAGATCCAGCACTACCGCCAGGTACAGCCATCCTTCATAGGTGCGAATGTATGTGATGTCTGTCACCCAGACCTTGTTCGGCTCACTGACCTTGAACTGCCGCGCAAGGTGATTCGGCGAGGCTACAGTTGGCTTCCCGCCATAAAATCCTGGACGCCGCCGATAGCCCGTTTGCGAACGCAGCCCCTCCGCCTGCATCAAGCGCCCGACTCGATTCCGTCCGCATTCCTCTCCTAGCTCACGTAGGTCATCGTGAATTTTGCGGTAGCCGTATACACCTCCGCTTTCTAGCCAAGCGTGTTTGATCAAGCCAAGCAGACGTTGATCTTCTTTTGCTCGGGCAGATTGAGGCTCGGCCAGCCAGGCGTAGTAGCCGCTGGGGTGCACCTTGAGGGTTTGGCAAAGGCGCCGCACCGGGTAATCAGTCGAGTGCTTCTTGATGAAGGCGTACTTCAGCCGCACTCCTTGGCAAAGTACGCGGCGGCCTTTTTTAAGATGTCTCGCTCTTCCGTCACGCGCTTGAGTTCAGCGCGCAGCTTGCGCAGTTCGGCCTGCTGATCGTCGTCTTGCTGACGCTGCTCTTGGGGCTTGCTGTAGACCTTGATCCAGGCGTAAAGGCTGTGCACGGACATGCCCAGGCGCTGGGCGACATCGGCGACGGGTTTGCCTTTCTCGGTCACTTGTTTGACCGCTTCAATCTTGAATTCTTCGGGGTAACGCTGACGACTCATGGCACCTCCTATTTGGGCCTCATTATGAGGCTTGGAGGTGTCTACGAAACCAGGGGCGATTCAGGTTGATTGGAGCTGAATTGACCAGCTTGCCTTTGTTACCTGCTACAGAGATCTCCAAGATGATTCGGCAAGTGGGGTAAAGCTTGGCCATGATGAAAACAAGTATTCAAGGGGTTTTCGTCATGCCCAGTTCCGCATCATCAAGCAGTGCCTTGGCCAGGGCGCAGAGGTAGTGAGAGGCCCAGACCAGCTGAGGTTTGTCTTCCATTAACCCGTCAAGCGTCAGGTCGCGGGCGTAGCCCATCAGTTCCGAGGCTTGTTCGCGGGCGCTGTGGCAGGGGATGCCGGGTTCGATGCGGAAGAGGGGATGGGTGTGGTTTTCACCTTGGTAGAAGGTGGTTTTGCCGACAGTGAAGCTGGTTTCGTCGGTGGCCATTGTTCGATCTCCCTGAAGTTGTAGTGCCTGGGCTGGCCCTGTCGCCGGCAAGCCGGGCTCCCACAGATTTCACCGAACGCCTGAGGGTCGCCTGATACCTCAGGGGCGGCGCTGTGCGAGGGACAAGCCGGGGAAAGCGTCAGGCCAGGCGGATCATGCTGCGGATTAATGCAGTGTCTGCGGATCAGCTGGCTTTTGTACTTGAACCAGCGCCGACTCGAGCAATTTGCGCAGGGCATCAAGCTCGTGCATCGAGGTCATGATCAACAAGGACACAGGTGATTTCGGCTGCATCAACATTGCCTGTTGGGCAACGGCTTCCGCGCAGAGTGCGTGGTCAGCGGCAACCATCAGTGTGTCTTCGAGGGAGTGGGAGTTGTGAGGTGGATCGGGGACGATCTTCAGCATTGTGTGGTCCTCGCGGAGCGACCAGCGCTTGCTGTCAAACAAGTGGTGGCAGCTATGTATGGGTTGACAGACCGGTGAAGACCAAACCGGCGCACACGAGGTGCCCCACACACAGCTGCCATAAAGCAAACCGTATGTTTGGTCGTCATCAGCCTGTCAAAGCTAGTCGTTGATGAGCAACGACAGCCGGAGACTAAAACTCAGAAAATACGACCGCAACGGAAAACAGCGGTGGGCAGTATCTTTGGGAAACGTCCTACAAGAAAGGGCCTTAATCTGATTTTTTCAGCCATCAGGCGTAACAACATGTAACGCGTGCGCGTCAGCGATCCGCTTACATACTTCGTAAGCGGAGGCTGAAGGCGCTACGCAGTGTCAGTTAGAATCCGAGTGAGTCAGCGTCAGCTGGCTGATCACACAGATCGATCCATCTTCAGCCGGCGTGCTGTCGCTGTAGTCGATCTGGTTGTACACCCCCCCATGGAAGTTCAGCAGCGAGGATCGCCACGAACTGTCCATCTCCAACCTGCCAGACGACCCCGCATGGCCGTTGCACTCGGCCGTGACCGTCAATGCCCCCGAAGCCAGCGCGCGAATGGTGACCTTGAACTTCGCCCCCAGCGGCACGCCTTTGAGCAGCGTGGTGTTGGTCGGGCTCGCTTGGTTGAACGTGCTGCGGAAACCCAGGGTGATGTTCCCCTTGCTCCAGAAGACTTTCACCGGCGGGCTGTCGTCGTCCTTCACGTGTAGCTGCGAGATGACGACTTTCTGGGCCGAGTTGACCTTGGTGAGCGTCATCTCCTGCAGGTTGATGTGCTCTTTGGCGCTGGCCAGCGACCAGTAGACCGGTTCTTTCCATTCACACCGGGTGCGATGAGTGCTCTTGCTCGAAGCGCCCTTGGTCGGTGCCGAAAACTGGATCGAGCCGTTGGACAAGACTTTCACCACTTCCGGCAGCTGCGCGATGGCCTCGGCGCCGCTGAGCTCCAGTGCCACCGGGTTGGTGGGCGAAGTCGGTACAGGAGTGGTGATCGTCAGCTTATTGATGTTTACGCTCATGGGTAACGTTCCTCATGAAAAGGGTCATCGGCTGGATTGCCTTCGTTGCTCGCCGGTATCGTCCTGGCGACGAACAAATTTAAGCAAGCTGAAATGCGCAGGTCAAGACTTTGATAAAATTAATTTCAGCATTCTGAAATTCAGAGTCATAAGAAATGCCCGCAGCGTCGCGGGCAAGCTGATCAGAGGTCAGTGAAGTCGCGCCAGGTGATGCGGATCAGGCCCGTGTCCATTTTCTCGATGCAGACACCGGTCGTGGCCTCCAGGTCGTCAAGAAGCCTTTGCCAGTCAGTCGCTGACTCGTCCGCTGCGGGACTTATTTCAACGCACTGCCGTTTCTGCACGTGGGGTGAGGAGATGGCCTGCTGGATCCTGTACCCGAGCCGCTCGTAGGAGCTGGCGGCTGATTGTGAGAAGGCGAGAGGTAGCATGTAAGAAAACTCCATTTACTGTACATGCATACAGTTATCCGGTTTGTGGGGATTTTTCAAGCGGGGATGTCGATGGGATGGCAGGTGCCTGCCTAGAGGGGGATGGTGGGGCGGAAATCGAGCGCCTGGCTTGAGGGGGATGGTGGGGCGTAAATCGAGCGCCTGGCTTGAGGGGGATGGTGGGGCGTAAATCGAGCGCCTGGCTTGAGGGGGATGGTGGGGCAGAAATCGAGCGCCTGGCTTGAGGAGGGATGGTGGGGCAGAAATCGAGCGCCGCCCGCGCGGCGCATCGCGAGCTGCGCTCGCTCCTACGTTTGTTGCAACGTGCCACGGTCTGTAAGGCCATGGTTGTCCGCCTTTGGCGCACGCCGAAATATCGAGGAGAGGCTAGCCCCAACGCAAAAATCGCGTCGTACCAACAAGGCAGGCAACCATGGCCTATCAGGCATAGGCACGTTGCAACAAACGTAGGAGCGAGCGCAGCTCGCGATGCGCCGCGCGGGCGGCGCTCGATTTCCGCCCCACCATCCCCCCCAAGCCAGGCCCTTGCCGCTCAAAGCTTCATCATGGCGCGCACGACGACGCCAACAATCCGACAACCTTCTGCACACATTTCCACGGGATAGGCAGGGTTGAGCGGTTTCAGGTAGCGCCGGCCACCATCCTCGACCAGCTTCTTGAAGGTCGCTTCATTGCTGTCGGCAAGCTTGGCCACCACCAGTTTCCCGGAGGTTGCATCAGCCTCGGTGTCGACCAGGATCATCATGCCTTCGGTAATACTGGTACCGACCGGCGATGTCATCGAGTCGCCTTTGACTTCAAGCCAGAACGCAGCCCCCTTGGAGTCGTAGTCCGACACTTCGTAGCGATCGGAAAACCCTGGCGGGAAGGGTTCGACGGCCTCGGCCCAGGCGCCGGCGGCAACCCAGCTGATCACCGGGTAACGAAAGGCCATTTTGGGCTGCGGTACGGCTTGTACGTTGCTGTCTGCGGTTTCCGGGCCTTCGCCAATCGCAAGCCATTCGGCGCGATAACCCGTCGCCTTCGCCAGGGCGTACAGGTTCTCTGGCCTCAGGCTTTTGCTTTCCCCTGAAATCCACTGGGTTACGGCGGAGTTCGCCACGCCGCAAGCGGCCGCGATCTCGCCCTTTTTCATGCCACTGGCCGCAATGGCCTTGGCGATTCGTTCGTGTCGTTCCATAGGCGGAGTTTAAGTTAGCTGAATTTAAGTATGCAGCTTAACGAAGGCTGCCGTTGACTGTGTGATTTTAGCATGCTGAAATTACTGGGCGCATCCGAAGAAGCGCAAAGGGGGTGATCCGTGCAGTGTGCAGTGTGGTATCGCCCGTTACATCGTGTCACTGGAGCGTCGAATGAACATGCCCGAAATGGATCCCGCCCTCTGGGCTGCTGTACTCACCTGGGTGCTGGTGCATCAGTTCCAGCTCTATGCCGCCGGCCTGTCGCTGGTGATTGCCGCCTTGCGGGTTGTCTACGGCGGCGGTGGCTGCAGGCAGACCATCCTGGAGGCCGCGCTTTGCGGCCTCATCACCCTGGCCTTGGTGCCATTGCTCGACTGGTTGTTGCTGCCCCAGGGCATGGCCGCGTTCGCCGGCGGGGCGGTCGGCCTGATGGGCGTGGAGAAGCTGCGCGGTTACTCGGACCTGATCATGTCGCGCAAGGCAAAGGGCTGAAAAGCGGCCTTTTCAGGCCGCTCGCGGGGGGCGGCTCACTGCCCGAGGACGAAGGTCGCCAGTGCCTTCAGGTCTTCCGCGCTCAACTGCGCAAAGGACGGCATGGGCACATTGCCCCATTTGCCGCTGCCCCCTTGCTGGATGCTGGCCATCACTTTCTCCAGTGCCTGCGAATCGCCGGCGTATTTGGCCGCCACGTCGTGATAGGCCGGGCCCACGACCTTGTGATCGGTGGCGTGGCACGACAGGCAGGCATTGTTTTGCAGCAACGCCATGGCATCGTTTTTTGCAGCAGGGGCGCCTTGCGCCTTCGAGGGATTAGAGGCTGCTTGCACCTTGGCGTCGCTTGCCTGGGCAGTGCCATAAGTCGCCGCCAGGTAGGCGCCGATGATGCTCACATCGTCATCGCTGATCGGCGCGCCGTACGCGTTTTTCATCTTGCCCGCTTCAGCCGTCCATTGCTCCAGGCTCATGCCTGGGGGTTGGAAGTTGATGTAATCGGCAGAGTGGCAGGTTGAGCATTTCTGTTGCGCCAGGGCGTAACCCGGCAGGGAACTGGGTTTGAACGCAGCCGTTTCCGGCGGCAGTTCGATCGACAGCGGGGCTGCCCCAGCCATGGCCATCCAGCACGCCTGCGTGGCGAAGATCAAGGCGGATACGGGTTTCGTGCAATTCATGCTACCCCCTCAGGCAATGGTCACGTGGGTCGTTTCCACGACGTTGCGGCGGTAGCCGGCGGGGTTCCAGCTGGCTTGCAGTGGCTGGGTTTCGCCTGCGTGGTTGGCGGCGCGCACCATCAGCTGAGTCGCCCCTCGGTGGCTGAAGGTGATCGGCAGCGTCCACTCTCGGAAGGAAAAGCGGCCCAGGTCCTGCCCGAGTGTGGCGGCGCGCCATTGCTTGCCACCGTCGATCGAGACCTCCACGTTGTCGATGCCCTCACCGCCATCGAAGGCAATGCCCTTCAACACCACGGACTGTTTCAGCGGCAGCACGTCGCCGTGGCTGACGCTGGTGATGAAACTGCGCACGGGCAATTTCGAGATCGGTCGGGTTTTCTCGGGTGTGGTGCCGGGGGCGACGCAGGCGCAGTCGTTGTCCGGAACGCGGTATCCCTTCGCCATGAAGAAGCCTTCATGGGTGTGGTCGAGCACTTCGATCTCACTCAGGTGCTTGACCCAGTAGGTGCCGAAATAGCCCGGCACCACCAGGCGGATGGGGTATCCGTTGAGGAAGGGCAGTTCGGTGCCGTTCATGGACCAGGCAATCATGGGTGTCCCGTCCAGGGCGTGGTCGATGTCCAGGGCCTTGGTGAAGTCCGGCGTAGTCTCAAACACCGGCTTGTCGAGGCCGTTGCAGCTCACCTGTTTCGCACCGGCCTTCACACCTGCTTTTTCCAGCACCGTCTTGAGCGATACGCCCAGCCAACGGGCGTTGCCCATCGAGCCATTGCCCAGCTGGGCCCCGAACACGCGAGGCATCGAGAAACCCCGGCTGTTGCCCGAGCACTGGTTGACGGCCACGACCTCGACCGGTTCGGCCAGCGCTTTCAGTTCGGCAAGGGAGAGTGACAAGGGGGTATCGACCAGGCCCTTGATCGTCAGGCGGTAGGTATCCGGGTCGATGCTTGTAGGGAAGTTGGCCAGGTGGTAGCGGACGAAGAAGGCGTCGTTCGGGGTGATGGGGCCCTCGTTGAAGACGCGGAACGGGGTTTCCAGATGGGGAGGGCGAGTGCTCACCAGCGTCAGCGGTCGCTTTTGCGGGTATTCCACCAAGGGCCGCGGGCCCGCGGCAACACTGACTTCCTCGGGCGGCTCCTCGGTTGCCTTGGCCAGGCTGGCCAATGGGCTGGTCACCACGGCGAGGGCGAAGGCATCGCGCAACACACGCCGGCGGCTGAGGGCTGAGCCATCAATAAAACTGAGTTTCATCCTGTACTCCAATCATTGCTCAGCGACTAGTATCCACATGTGTCGTTAGGGTGCTTATCACTCGGCGTCAATCTCTTCGCATTCGATGACAACGCCCACATTTCGCCAACCCGGCACTGAGGTGAGGGAGATCTGCCGAACACTGGTAAGGGCGATGAAGTTGTCACGTAGTGCAAATGAGTTGTCATGAAGAGAAAAGCAGCTCGCTTGCAAACTGCGTAGAAGCATTGTTGCCTGCCTGCAGCGGGGCTTAGAACAGTGGCGCTTTTCAGGCATCTGGAGGCGCTGCGACGACTCTTATCTGCTTGACACTCATAAGAAGAAAATATGCTCAGAAAAATCAATATTGCCTGGCGTGCATCTATGGGGTTCTGCTTGGTGACTGCGTTGACTGCAGTCTTGGGAGGATTTTCACTGTTCAAGCTGGAGGACATGCGTGAAAGCACGCGACAAATAAGCGAAGACTGGTTGCCGGGTGTGATGGTCTTGAGCGAGGGTGCACAAAACGTACAGCGTATCCGCGCGCTGACCCTGCGCCTGATGATCAACCGGGACCCACAGAGCCTGGAGCAGAACTACAGCAAGATCGAAGCGCTCAAGGCTGAAAGCCGCAAGGCGATGGACGAGTACGAAAAAACCATCCTCTCCGAAGAAGACCGGAGCAAATACGATCGCTTCAAGGACGCCGAAGCGGCTTATCTGACACTTCAGCGGCAAGTGACCGACTTGTCCCGTGCGGACCGGGTCGACGAAGCGCGGAACATCATCAACGGTGAGATGAACCCGCGTGCCGACGCATTGAGCAAGGCACTCGCCGACCTGATCGAGCTGAACAACCGTGGCGCCAATGGGGCCGCTGCCAACAGCGTGGAAGTGTTCGAAAGTGCCCGTAACGGGGTGCTGGCGGCGCTGTTGATCGTTGCCCTGACGTCAGGTTTCATCGCCATCAGCCTGATCCGCAGCATCATCCTGCCGCTGCGTCAGACAGTCCGGCTGGCCGAGACGGTGGCAACCGGCAACCTCACCACACGCATCGAGGACGTTGGCAACGATGAGCCCGCGCGGCTGATCGGCGCTTTGGCCACCATGCAGGCCAATCTGCGTGACACCATCCAGGCCATTGCCGAGTCGTCCAATCAACTGGCTTCGGCTGCCGAAGAGTTGAACGCGGTGACCGAAGATGCCAGTCGTGGGCTGCATCAGCAGAGCGGCGAGATCGAGCAGGCGGCCACGGCGATCAATGAAATGACCAGTGCAGCTGAGGATGTTGCCCGCAACGCAAGCTCTACAGCCGACGCCACGCGCTCGTCCGACCTGACTGCGCAGGAGGGGCGCCAGCAAGTCCTGCGCACGGTGGGCGCCATTTCCGAGCTTGCCAATGGTGTGACGGCAACCGCCAGCGAGGTCGAGAACCTGGCCGGTCGGGTACGGGACATCAGCCAGGTCGTCGATGTCATTCGCTCGGTGGCCGAGCAAACCAACCTGCTCGCGCTCAACGCCGCCATCGAAGCGGCCCGGGCGGGGGAGGCCGGGCGCGGGTTTGCCGTGGTTGCCGATGAGGTACGCAGCCTTGCGCACCGTACCCAGCGCTCGACCCAGGAAATCGAGCAATTGGTGGCGGCCATCGAAGGCGGGACGGCGCTGGCGGTCGATGCCATGAAAGGCAGCAATACGCGTGCGCGCGACACCCTGGAAATGGCCCACGCCGCTGGGCAGGCCCTGGATCAGATTGCCACCTCGTTCACCCAGATCAACGAGCGCAACCTGGTGATCGCCAGTGCGGCCGAGCAGCAGGCACAAGTCGCCCGGGAAGTGGACAGCAACCTCGCCACAATCCGTGATCTGGCTTCGCAGACCGCTGCCGGTGCGACCCAGACCAGCGCGGCCAGCCAGGAGTTGTCACGCTTGGCCGTGTCGCTGAACGGGCTGGTGTCGAGGTTTGCGATCTAGCAGGCCAGGCGGCTTTGCACAACGCGGTAGCAGCGCAGTGTCTGCGCCGCGTTCAAGCGCCTTCACACGGTGGTCAAGATACTGCACTCGCCTTTGCATCCAGCGCCTTGGCAGCACGTGCCATTGCACTCAGTACCTTGTGTATTTGGTCTCGCTCGACACGCAACTCGATGCTTTCCTTGTCGACTTCAAAGTCGAGCGCATTGACCAACATGCGTTCCAATTCAGGAAGTGATTTCAGCGATTTTTTCAGTGTGTGGATCCTGAAGTAGCCATGCTCAGAGAGTATCCAGAAATAGAGCGTGTGGTGCTGGTATGAAAGCGTCATGGCCAATTGGGGCTCGAACTCGGAGCCGCTGATGGATTGGTAATCACCATAGGCCAAGGGGTAAAGCGCTTTCTTCGCCTGCTCCGATTGCAACCGCAGGGCCAAATGGTAGCTGAACAGTTCAGCATGCATCCCGCTCATGCGGCTTCTCTTGAGCAGGTACACCTCATCTTCAACAAACCGAAGCGCGTGCTCGCCGCAGTAGTGGAATACGGCAGGAGTGTGCACCATGACTTCACGCCAGGGTTCAAGTTTTTTGGCGCTATCGATGACGGCGTCCAGCTGGGCTTCAACCGGCGTGCTGAGGTCGAGTCTATCCAACAGTTGGTGGAGAAGCTTTCGAGCGTCTTTTTCGTTGTAGCCTGCGCCGCCTCTCAATAGCCGCTTCCAGCTGGCCTGCTCAGAGGCAGAGTTGACCAGGAACGAATAATTCGAACCACTGAACAACAGGTAGTCGCCCAGCGAAAGCAGCGCGCGCTCCCAGCGGAAATCAGCAAGGCTGTTCAAGCCGCGGGCATCGAACATGAACGCCACTTTTGCCAAGTACTCTGTGAAGCGCTGTTGCAGCACAAGGTGATCGTTGGCATTCCATTCATCCAGACCGGCCGCCTGACGCATGGCCAAGGCGCCACTGAAGTCCAGCAGGAACTCGATCTGGCCCTTGAAGTAGCCGTGTAGCTCCGCCTGTTCAATCAATTCGCGCCAACCCTCATGCGCGATCAACAGTTCGGCCTTGAATTGTTCCTCATTGACTTGTTGCTGATAAAAACCCGCCGTCGGCTTTTCATGGTTCGCGAAGTGCTGAAGTATTTCGCCCGCATGGGGAAGCAGGCTCTGCACCGCCAGCAGGCTGCGCTGCATGTCGGCAGGACGCTCATAGCTGGTATTGGTCGACAGGTTGTAGATGATCCGCATCCATTCCAGCAGTGCCTGCGGCTCAGGCTGCTCGCCCGATGCACGAAGAAATGCAACATAGGCGAACAACTGCACCAGGTCCGTATAGGCCAATGCAGCGGGGTCGCTGACCAGCCGTTGGAATGTGACGGTTTCGTCGAAGTACGGGTTTTCGCCCATCAAGGCCTTGAACCGGTTGCCCTCAGGGCTCCAGGTTTCCAGCAACAGCATGAGGGTGTCGGAGAACGCTCGCTCCAGCCATTTCCCCTTGTGATAGAGCGCGTAGTTGGACTTCAACGGCTTGTTTCGGAAAACGGCGACATCCTCCAGGTAACCCGGTGCGGCGGGGTCGCGGCAAATGAACGCGATGGCATGGAAGAAGTTCATGATCGCATCGTCGAACAGGTGCGTTTCCTTGTCGCGATAGGCCCAGAAGAAGTCCGCCCAACGGGTGTCCATGCGGCGCGCAAAATAGTCGGCGACCGAGAACGGCTGGCCGCTGATATCACGCGTTTCGTCGCCATATTGGCCTTTGAGCTCATGCTCGTAGCGGGCCTTGAACGTCTCGAAAGCCGTCAGCGGTTTACCGCGGGCGTTCATCTTGATGTACAGGTCATCGGACAGCCCGAAATGCTCGAGGTCAAGCAACTGGAAGGTGATCACTGGCTGTTGTTCATCAGTCAGCCGTGCATAACCCCCTTGTACGTCACTGAAGTGTTCATGAATCGCTTTGAGCATCGCCAGGCAGGACTGAATGGTCGGGTCCAGGCGCCAGTAACGGAAGTACCACGCCTGGTTCTGGATCAGTTGGTCCAGCGAAGCGTCGTCGGCGGCCTCACGCAGCGGCCAGAAGTTCACCAGTTTGTCGAAGAACTCGCTGCTGCTCGGGCGAACACTGTAGGTAAAGCGTGAGTGATTGTCCTCGCAGAATACTTGGCGGAATTGCGCTTCGCTGCCATCGCGCCAGGCAAGGTACCAGTGCATCAGGAAGAGGGTGGTCAGACGCTGCTGGCCATCGAGAGGCAGAAACTTGTCGACATCGACGCTGCCGTAGATGAAGTCCAGGTTCAGGGGCAGGGCAGGGTCGTTCGGTGTCAGGCCAAAAGCCTGTTTCAACGTGCCGAGAAAGTCCTTGCGGACATCTTCAGCGGCCTGCCGACCCTGAGCATAGTCGCGTTGAATCATCGGAATCTGAATACGCTGGTGGCGGTTCAGCAATTGCTGCAGGGTGATCTGGATGCCGGATTCGCTCATGGGGTAATTTCCTGGGCTGCGCTGAAGAAGCCCACCAGGGCCCGGTTGATTTCGGCCAGATAGGCCTCACGGTCGTCCTGGCTCCAGAACATGACGTTGTCGGCCTGCGGGCTATAGCATTTGAGGAAGACGTTGCGGGTACACAGCGGCACGAAGATGCCCGATTGGTCGAGCGCCAGAAGCGCCTTGCGCTTCACTGCGAAGACAGCGTTCTTGTAGCTGCGGTTGGTACTCTTATCCAGCAAGGTCAGGTTGCTGATGCCGTGTTCTGTCGGCGTCTCGTCCTTCTCCTGGAAGAAGGCCAGCAGTTTGTTGTAGAGCGTCTCAAAGGCGCTGTCCGAATGGTTTTCCTTGGACTTCTTGATAAAGGTCTTGATAGCGCTCGACAGCTGGCGTGCCTGGTCACTGCCGTTCTGGGTTTCAAGATAACCCGCACACAGATTCAGCCAGTTCAGTTGGTCATGCTGACGCAGGGGGCGGCTGGAGACTACCGAGCGTACATGCTCGATGTCCCACTCACCGTTCTTGAAACTGTCGAACTGGAAACGCATGTTGGAGCGAGGGCTGGCCAGCAAGGTGGCCAGATTGAACAGCAGCAGCAGGGAGCGGATCTCTGCCGAATGGCGTCCATACTCCAACGCTTCGAGACGCTCGCTGATGCACGAACGCAATGCTTCGGGTGTCAGCGCATCGAGGTTGTTGGCGCCGATGGCTTTGGCAAAGACCGCTTTGCGCAATTTGCGATCGAAGTCGCTCTTGGTCGTTTCCTGCGACAGCTCGCAGAGCTGGGCCACATCCATGCCCTGGTGAATGAGGAAGCCGACGATGTGGTAAAGCGTGCGATCTTCGAACCACTCCTCGAGCATCATGTAGGTCTGCTTGATCCGCAGCCACTCTTGCGAAGCCGCGGCAGGCGCTTTTAGCTTGTTGCTGTAGGCATGGAAGATGCTGTGCTCGTCCTGCTCCGCGCCAGCCCCAAGGCCGTCGACTTTGGTTACCAGCTCGAAGAGGAAACCGATGCGGTTCTGCGGCCTGCTCTGTTGATTGCTCAAGAAGAACCAGAATTCGTCAGCCTGCAAGGCTTTCTCCAACTGGTCCCATTCGTGCGCGATCTGAATCTGCTGGGCGTCGGTTTGTGTTTCGTTCGCATCACCCCGCTTGAGGAACAGTGCACGGATCAGCTCGTCATCGGTCAGAGGAATCTTGCCTACGTTCAAGCGGGTGAAGGCATCGACGGCGTTGTCCTGCGCTGCCAGTTCGAACCAGATGACCTTGGTTTTGTTCAGCAACGCAGATTTGATGTCGCCCACTTCGTGCTCACGATCACTGAACCAGTCTTCAATGGTGTTGATAGCACTGAGCAGGTAGAAGTAGTCCACGTTGCTGTCGGCATCAGCCTCATCAGGGTTGTCCAGAAACGCCAAGAGCTGCGGTCGGGTTTCGTAGTCGAGGCTGTAGAGCTTCTGCCGGTACTTCTCGGTCTGCCGTTCGTTGAAATGGCGCAGGATCAGCAGCAGCGTGGTCAGCCGTTGCTGACCATCGACCACCTCGAGCGGGCCGTGCTCGGTGGCTTTGATGACCAGCGGTTGCAAGCAGTAGAAGTCATCCGGCTGAGGGTTGCGGCGCTGGCTGAACTCACGAATGTCCTCCAGCAACTGGGTCACTTGCAGTGGCTTCCAGCGGTACCCGCGCTGATACGCGGGAATCCAGAACCGGGTCGGGTTGCCTGCGTCGTCGGTGAGGAGTTCATGTATGGGTTTGAGGCATAGATCGGAATGCTTCATTCGAATCCTTTCTGGGCGTTACCTTGGGTCACTGCCAGGTTGATTGAGCATGCATGAACCTGACCCCAAGCGATTCAGCGCGGTCAGGGTTCAAAGAAAGATCGTACCGTCGAATGATGGCCCTATGCTAGTTTTTGGTGGCGTTTTGATGTCACTTAAGTGCGTCAATTTAATCGGCAGTGGCTTTGCGCAGGCGGGGTGAGCTCACTGCCGCTGTTCTTTCTCGCGCTTGAGTTCGCTGTAGCACCCTAGCGCTTCGCAAGCGCCATCAGCGCGCGCTTCGCTTCATCGCTGTTCAGCCGCTCGATGAACAGCAACCCTTCCTTGGCCACCGTCGCCGCCAGCTCTTCGCGATGCGCATCCTTGAGCAGCTGCTTGCTGATGCGCAGCGCATCGGCGGGCAGCTGTTGCAGGCGCCGCGCCAGCTTGATGGCGGCGGCCTGGCATTGCGCGCCATCGTCGAACAGCTCGTTGGCCAACCCCCAGTTCACCGCCTGCGCGCCGTCGAGCATCTGGCTGCACAGCAACAGCTGCGCCGCGCGTGCATGGCCGAGCAGGCGTGGCAGCAGCAGGCTCGCACCAAACTCCGGGCACACGCCCAGTGGCACGAACGGCGTGCGCAACTTGGCGTCGCGGGTCACCAGTACCTGGTCGCAATGCAGCAACAGCGTGGTGCCGATGCCGATCGCGGCCCCGGCAACCGCGGCGATCAGCGGCTTGTCGAGCGCCAGCACCGCGAACATCATGCGAAACACCGGGCTTTGCAGGTCGGTGGGGGGGTGGTCGAGAAAGTCCGGCAAGTCGTTGCCGGCGGTGAAGCACTCGGCGCTGCCGGTCAGCACGATGACCTGCACCTGCGGGTCGCTGTTGGCCGACTCGAACAATTCCGCCAGGCGCGTGTACATGGCGTTGGTCAGGGCATTGAGCTTGTCCGGGCGGTTCAGGCGCAGCGTCAGCAGGCCTTCGTCGAGTTCGTGCTGGATCAGGTCGGTCATCGGGAGCCTCTGTTGTTCTTGGGGTGGGTGCTGAAGCAGGTGTCGACGGAGTATCGCGTTCAAGTCCACTTGCTGTACAGTCGTTCAACTGGACTAGCCGAGCGTGAGGACGACAGATGACCCAAGAAGCCCGCTTCAGCCGCATGCTGCCCGAACTGCGCAAGGCCAACCTGGTCGAGGCCACGCTGGCCTGCCTGAAGCGCCATGGTTTCCAGGGCGCCTCGATCCGCAAGATTTCCGCCGAGGCCGGTGTTTCGGTGGGGCTGATCAGCCACCACTATTCCGGCAAGGACGAACTGGTCGCCGAGGCCTACATGGCCGTCACCGGCCGGGTCATGCAGCTGCTGCGCGAGGCCATGGCCCAGGTTGCGCCCAACGCCCGCGAACGCCTGTCGGCGTTCTTTCGCGGCTCGTTCAGTGCCGAGCTGCTCGACCCGCAGCTGCTCGATGCCTGGCTGGCGTTCTGGGGCGCGGTGAAGACGGCCGAGGCGATCAACCAGGTTCACGACCATTCCTACGGCGAATACCGCCGCGAACTGCGCACCTTGCTCGCGGAACTGGCGCGGGAGGAGGGCTGGGAACAGTTCGACGCCGACCTCGCCGCCATCAGCCTCAGCGCCTTGCTCGATGGGCTGTGGCTGGAGTCGGGGCTGAACCCGGGCACCTTCACCCCGGCCCAGGGCGTGCAGATCTGCGAGGCCTGGGTCGATGGCCTGCAGGCCGGCGGTCGGCAACGCTTCACCCGCCACACCGAGGGCTGTTGATCGGCCGTTCAGCAATCGCTAGTCTTGGCGCACTCTAATAAGAAACACGCCTTCGGGCGCATCAGGACCATCTGCAATGACCTCTCGGGTACTGATCGTCGACGACGATCCGCTGATTCGTGACCTGCTCCAGGCCTACCTGTCCCAGGAAGGCTACATCGTCCACTGCGCCGCAACGGCAGAACAGGCCGAAACCCTGCTGGCCGAGCAGCCGGTGGAACTGGTGATGCTGGATATCCGCCTGCCCGGCAAGGACGGCCTGACCCTGACCCGCGAGCTGCGGGTGCGCTCGGAAGTGGGGATCATCCTGATCACCGGGCGCAACGACGAGATCGACCGCATCGTCGGGCTGGAATGCGGCGCCGACGATTACGTAAGCAAACCGCTCAACCCCCGTGAACTGGTGTCCCGCGCGAAGAACCTGATCCGCCGCGTGCGTCACGCCCAGGGCGCCCGCCCGGCCGCAGCGGCCAATGCCAGCCTCAAGCAGTTCGGCGACTGGTCGCTGGACTGCGACCGCCGCCGCCTGGTCGATCCGCAAGGCGCGGAAACCTTGCTGACCCATGGCGAGTACCAGCTGCTCAGCGTGTTCCTGCGCAACAGCGGCCACACCCTGAGCCGCGACCAACTGATGGATCAGATCCGCAACCGCGAGTGGGTCCCCAACGACCGCTCCATCGACGTGCTGGTCGGCCGCCTGCGGCGCAAGCTGCATGACGACCCGGCTGAGCCTGAGCTGATCATCACCATCCACGGCGCCGGCTACCTGTTCACCGCCAGCGTGGCCGCGTGAGGCGGTACCTGCTCGGCCTGCTGGTGTTGCTGGCCAGCGCTACGTTGCAGGCCGCGGGTACCGTCCGCTATTGCGATTACCCGGTCTATCCACCGGTGTCCTGGAGCGATGGCAAGCAGCCTCGCGGCCTGGCGCCGACCGTGGTCCGCGAACTGTTCGGGCGGCTGGGCTATCAGGTCGAGATGGTGGTGTTGGGCAACTGGCAACGCTGCCTGCTCGACGCTGCCGAAGGGCGGGTGGACGTGGTGCTGGCCTACACCTCCGAGCAGCGCGCCCAGTCCATGCGGTTTTCCCAGGTGCCGGTGCTGCGCGAGGAAGTGGCGGTGTTCGCCAATCGCCAGCACCCGCTGAAATTCGAAACGCTCGAGGACCTGGCCCGTTACCGCGGCGGGCTGCTGTTCGGCGAAAGCTATGGGCCGGACTTCGACCGTTTCGTGGCGCAGCACCAGAACATCGAATGGGTGTCGGACAGCGGCCAGAACTTCGGCAAGCTGATGCGCGGGCGCATCGATTTCGTGATCCAGGAGCGGCGCACGGGCCAGCTGTTCGTCGAATCCCTGCCCGGTGCCCGGGATATCGTCGCGCTGCCCCAGTCACTGAGCGTCGACTACCTGCGCGTGGCGGTGTCGCGCCGCTCGCCGCTGAGCGCACGGATGAACGAGATCGACCAGCAGCTGCAGAAAATGACCGACGCCGGCGAGCTGGAGCGCTGGCTGCATGAAAGCGAGGTCACCTACCGCGACATGGTCAGCCAGCCATGAGCCGCCTGCAACCGGGTGGCCTGCTGCGCCGGCTGCTGTTGTTCATCCTGCTGTTCAGCCTGTGCTTCACGGTGCTGGCCAGCAGTGTGCAGCTGTATTTCGAGTACCGCCGCGAGATGCGCGAGATCGATGCGCGCATGGCGCTGATCCGCGCGGGCTACCTGGCCAGCCTGGAGCGCAGCCTCTGGGACCTGAACCAGGAACAGCTGAACGTGCAGCTGCGCGGGTTGGTGGATTTTTCCGATGTGGCGCGGGTGCGCCTGAACAGCGCCGACTTCACCTTGCAGCAGGGCGAGCCGTCGCCCCAGGGCCCCCTGCGGGTCGAGCGCTTCCCCCTGGACTACCAGCCGCCTTCCGGGCCCTTGCGCCACCTGGGCGAGCTGGAGGTGAGCATCGACCTGGGTGCGGTGCACCGGCGGCTGTTCGCCACGGGCCTGACCAGCCTGTTGTGGATGAGCGTGTTCCTCTGCGGCCTGGCGCTGGCGTTGTCAGGGCTGTTCTACCGGCTGGTGACCCGGCACCTGCAGGTCATGGCCGACTTCGCCCGGCGCATCGGGGCCGGGCAGTGGCATGAGCCGCTGCGCCTGAACAAGCGTCGCTCGCCGCACTCCGACGAGATCGACAGCGTGGCGCTGGCACTGGACGACATGCGCCGGGCCATCCTCAGCGACATTGAGCGTCGCGAAACCGATCGCCTGGCGCTGCAGGACAAGCGCGACGAACTGCAGAAGCAGGTCGAGCGCCGCACCGAAAGCCTGATGCGCGCCAAGAACGATGCTGAAGCGGCGAACCTTGCCAAGTCGCGCTTCCTCGCCACCATGAGCCATGAGCTGCGCACGCCGTTGAACGGCATCCTCGGCATGGCCGAACTGCTGCGTGGCGCAGGGCTGGCCGCTGCGGACCGTGAACGGCTGGAGGCGCTGTACAAGGCAGGCGAGGGGCTGCTGGGCATCCTCAACGAAGTGCTGTACTTCGCCCGGCTCGAAGAAGGCGAAAGCCATCCCGAAGCCGTGGATTTTTCCCTGCGCCAGTTGTGCGCCGAAGTCCTGACCTTGCTCGAACCCCGCGCACTGGCCAACGACAGCGTGGTGATGTGCCGCATCGACCCGCAGCTGGCCGCCGCCCAGCACGGCGCCGAGCAGTACCTGCGCCAGGTGCTGAGCAACCTGCTGGCCAATGCGATCAAGTTCACCGAAGGCGGCGAGATCCTGGTCGAGATCGCAGTGCTGCGGCAGTCGGCGGGTCGCCAGCAGCTGCGCCTGAGCGTCACCGATGACGGCATCGGCATCTGCGAGGCGATGCAGCCGAAGATCTTCGACCGTTTCGTCCAGGCCAGCGAGTCGGTCGCCCGGCGTTATGGCGGTACCGGGCTGGGGCTTGCGATCAGCAAGCACCTGGTCGAGAAGATGGGCGGGCAGATTGGCGTGCGCAGCCGTGAGGGGGAGGGGAGCTGCTTCTGGTTCGAGCTGGCGCTCGGGACGGCGCAGCTTCCTCAGCCGCTGGTGGCGAGCGAGGTCATCGCTGCCGAGCCGCTGGAAATCCTGGTGGTGGAAGACGTCGCCTTGAATCGAGACGTGGTGCGCGGCCTGCTGGAGCGCGACGGGCACCAGGTGTGGCTGGCCGAGGATGCCGAACAGGGGTTGCAATGGTGTGCCCGGCGGCGTTTCGACCTGCTTCTGCTGGATGTGCACCTGCCGGGCATCAGTGGCGTGGAGCTGTGCCGGCAGCTGCGCGCCGGCGACACGCCCAATCGCGACACGCGCATTCTCGCGCTGACCGCCAGCGTCCAGCCGGGGCTGGTGCGTGGCTACCTGGATGCCGGCATGCAGGGCGTGCTGGGCAAACCGCTGAAACTTGCGAACCTGCGTCAGGCCCTTGCCGGGCAGGGCCAGGAACCTGCGCCGGCATCGACCCGCTGGCTTGACCAGGAGTTGCTGGAGACCCATCGCACGTTGCTGGGCGAGCAGAAGCTGCAAGGGCTTCTGGGCGCATTGCTCGACGCCCTGGCGCAACACCGCCGACCTTTGCTGGAGGCGGTCGAGGCGGGGGACTGTACCGAGGTGGTGCACCTGGCCCATCGGCTGGCGGGCAGCAGCGATTCAATGGGTTTTCGCGGCCTGGCGTTGACCTTGCGGCATCTGGAGGAGCGCGCGCTGGCGCGCGACGAGCGTGGCGTGCAGGCCATGGCGGCCCTGCTGCGCGAGCACCTGCAGCGTGCCGAGACCGGCCTGGCTGAGCTGCTGGCAGGCTGAGTGACAAAAAACTTACGACTTTTTACATCTTCGATCTTTACGTTCAACCGGGCCTTACATCGCTTTCCAATAATCGGGTCAACCGCTGCTCACGCGGTCCTCGACGCTTATTGGAGATAATAATAATGAAAGGCCGTAAAGCTGAAGGTATCCACCTCACACGGGCATTGAAGAGTCGGCACATCTTCATGCTCTCGCTCGGCGGCGTTATCGGCACCGGGCTGTTCATGGGTTCGGGCGTGACCATCAACCAGGGCGGCCCGGTGGGCGCGATCCTGGCGTACCTGGTGGCGGGCTTCCTGATGTACCTGGTGATGGTCTGCCTGGGCGAGCTGTCGGTGCAGATGCCGGTGTCCGGCTCGTTTCAGGCCCACGCGACCAAGTTCATCGGCCCGGCCACCGGCTTCATGATCGGCTGGGTGTACTGGATGAGCTGGGCCACCACCGTGGGCCTGGAGTTCACCGCTGCCGGCATGCTGATGGAGCGCTGGTTCCCCGGCGTGCCGATCTGGTACTGGTCGGCGCTGTTCGTCGCGGTGCTGTTCGGCATCAACGCGCTGGCCACCCGTGCCTTCGGCGAGGCGGAATACTGGTTCGCCGGGATCAAGGTGGCGGCGATTCTCGGCTTCATCATCGTCGGCGTGCTGGTGATCTTCGGCGCAATCCCGCTGACCAGCGGGGCACCGGCACCGATGATGAGCAACCTGATCGGCGACTCGCTGTTCCCCAATGGCCTGTCGGCGGTGTTCGCCGTGATGATGACCGTGGTCTATGCCTTCCAGGGCTGCGAGATCATGGGCGTGGCAGCGGGCGAGACCGACCAGCCGGAGAAGAGCATCCCGCGGGCCGTGCGCAACGTGGTGTTCCGCGTGCTGATCTTCTATGTGCTGGCCATCGTGGTGCTTTCGGCGATCGTGCCGTGGCAGCAGGCCGGGCTGATGGAAAGCCCGTTCGTGCAGGTGTTCGACATGGTCGGCATTCCCTTTGCCGCGGACCTGATGAACTTCGTGATCCTCACCGCGATCCTGTCGGTGGGCAACTCCGGCCTGTATGCCTCCACCCGCATCCTCTGGGCGATGTCCAAGACCGGCATGGCGCCCAGGAGCCTGTCGCCGCTGAGCAGCCGTGGCGTGCCGCTGCGCGCGCTGTTCATCACCCTGTGCTTTGCGCTGGTATCGCTGATGACCAGCTTCGTGGCGGCGGACACCTTGTTCATGGTGCTGATGGCCGTGAGCGGGATGTCGGGCACCGTGACCTGGATCGTGATTGCCCTGGCGCAGTACCGCTTCCGCCAGCAGTTCCTGCGTGATGGCGGCCAGTTGAGCGACCTCAAGTACCGGGCGCCGCTGTACCTGCTGGTGCCGCTGCTGTGCATCACCCTGTGCAGTTCGCTGTTCGTGTTCCTGGCGATGGACGAGACCCAGCGGCCTTCGTTGTACTGGGGCTTTGGCTTCATTGCGCTGTGCTATGCGGCGTATTTCCTGGTGCAGCGCAAGCGCCAGGGGGTTGGGCTGGAAGTGCCGGCGGCATGAGAAGGGTCTGGTAGGTGTTCGCCGGAGTCTTTGCAGCGCCTATGAGATCGAGCGCCGCCCGCGCGGCGCATCGCGAGCTACGCTCGCTCCTACGTTTGTTTCGGGCCAGTAATGCCTGTGGCAGGCGTGCGCGACCGCCATGTTGTTACGACGCGAAATCGAGTCATGCGCCAAAGCGTTCGCGCGCAAATCTCCGAGGACTAATTGGTCCGAAACAAACGTAGGAGCGAGCGCAGCTCGCGATGCGCCGCGCGGGCGGCGCTCGATCTCACAGGCGCTGAAAATGTGTCGCCATGCAGCTGATGGCCCAAACGCGATCCGGCTCCGTTCCCTGATTTCACACCACTTGTTCGAAGTTGTAACACCGCTCCCTCCCCCAATTGCCTCCTTGTTGAACACTCGTTTAGCATGAGCCTCAAGTCGCCCCCTCACACCAATCACAATAATCCGAGGCCCGTCATGACCGCTCAGTCGTCCCTACTCACGCAAGTCGAAGCCGGCGTCGCCTGGATCACCCTGAACCGCCCCGAGCAGCGCAACGCGCTGGACATCCCGACCCTGAAGAACCTGCACGCCACCCTCGAGGCCTACAACACCGACCCGGCCGTGCGTGTGGTGGTGCTGACCGGCACTGGCCGCAGCTTCTGCGCCGGCGCCGACCTCGCCGAATGGGCCGAGGCCGAAGCCCGAGGCGCCCTGGAAACCTACGGCTGGACCGAAACCGCCCACGCCCTGATGCAGTGCCTGCACAACCTGGACAAGCCCACCATCGCCGCCATCAACGGCACCGCCGTCGGCGCCGGCATGGACCTGTCGCTGTGCTGCGACCTGCGCCTGGCCGCCCAGTCGGCGCGCTTCAAGGCCGGCTACACCAGCATGGCCTACTCGCCGGACGCCGGCGCCAGCTGGCACCTGCCACGGCTGATCGGCAGCGAACAAGCCAAGCGCCTGCTGTTCCTCGACGAGCTGTGGGGCGCCGAGCGCGCCCTGGCTGCCGGCTTGGTCAGTGAAGTGGTCGCCGACGACCAACTGCCCACCGCCACCGCCGAACTGGCGGCGCGCCTGGCCCAGGGCCCGACCTTCGCCTATGCCCAGACCAAACGCCTGATCAGAGACGGCGCCTCGCGCACGCTGGCCGAACAGCTCTCGGCAGAACTCGCGGCCGGCCTGCTTTGCGGTCGCAGCGAGGACGGCAACGAAGCCCTGCGCGCCGCCACGGAAAAACGCGCACCCCGTTTCAGCGGCAAATAAGCACTCACTCATTCCCCGGTTACCCAGGAACAGGCCATGAATTTCCAACTGACCCAAGAACAAGAAATGTTGGTGGATGCCGTACGCAGCTTCGTCGCCAAGGAGTTGCTGCCCCATGAAGAAGCTGTGGACCGCGCTGATGAAGTCTCCCCGGAACTGGCCGCGCAAATCCGCGGCAAGGCCATCGCGGCCGGCTTCTACGCGTTCAACATGCCCGAGGAAGTCGGTGGCGGCGGCCTCGACTACCTGTCCCAGGCGCTGATCGAACGCGAGCTGTCGAAAGTCTCCTGGGCCCTGCACGTGTTCGTCGCGCGGCCTTCGAAGATCCTCATGGCTTGCACCGGCCAGCAGGTCGAGGACTACCTGCTGCCGTGCATCCGCGGCGAGAAGACCGACTGCTTCGCCCTCACCGAACCGGGCGCAGGCTCCGACGCCAATTCGATCAAGACCCGCGCTGTGCGCGAAGGCGACGACTTCGTCATCAACGGCAGCAAGCACTTCATCAGCCACGCCGGGCACGCCGACTTCGCCATCGTCTTCGCCGTTACCGACACCTACGAGCACAACGGCAAGAAGCGCAACGCCGTCACCGCCTTCCTGGTCGATCGCGGCACCCCGGGCATGACCATCCGCCGCGGCCCGAAATGCGTGAGCAACCGTGGCTACCACACCTACGAGCTGTTCTTCGACGACTGCAAGGTGCCGGCCGCCAAGGTACTCGGTGAAGTCGGCAAGGGCTGGGATGTGGCCAACGCCTGGCTCACGGCTGGCCGGGTGATGGTCGCCGCCAACTGCGTCGGCCAGGCCCAGCGCGCGCTGGATGTGTCGCTGCAATGGGCGGCCGACCGCAAGCAGTTCGGCCAGCCGATCGGCACCTATCAGGGCGTGTCGTTCAAGCTTGCCGACATGGCCACGCAGATCCGCGCCGCCGAGCTGCTGACCCTGCATACCGCCTGGAAGATGGACCAGGGCAGCATGACCGACGGCGAGGCCGGCATGGCCAAGCTGTTCGCCAGCGAAGTGCTCGGCAAGGTCGCCGACGAGGCCGTGCAGATCTACGGCGGCATGGGCCTGATGGACGAAGGCCCGGTCGAGCGCATCTGGCGCAACGCGCGGATCGAGCGGATCTGGGAAGGTACCTCGGAGATCCAGCGGCACATCATCTCGCGCGAACTGCTGCGCCCGCTGCTGCGCTGATCGGAGAAACGCCATGTCGCAAGCCATTCGTGACAACCTCAAACGCCTGCTGGCGCCCCGGCACCTGGCCTTCATCGGCGGGCGCAGCATGGCCCGCGCGCTCAAGCGCTGCGCCGACGGCGGCTACCCCGGCCAGATGTGGCTGGTGAACCCGCAGCACGACAGCATCGACGGCGTGCCTTGCGTGCGCAGCGTGGCCGAGCTGCCCTGCGCACCGGATGCGGTGTTCATCGCCACCAACCGCGAGCTGACCCTGACCTGTGTCGCCGAACTCGCCGCCAAAGGGGCGGGCGGGGCGATCTGCTATGCCTCGGGCTTCGCTGAATGTGGCGCCGAGGGCCAGGCCCTGCAACAGCAGCTGATCAAAGCCGCCGGCGACATGGCGCTGCTCGGGCCCAACTGCTACGGCCTGCTCGACTACCTGCACAGCGCCGCCCTGTGGCCCGTGGCCCACGGTGGCAAGGCGGTGGAGAAGGGCGTGGCGGTGCTGACCCAGAGCGGCAACTTTGCCTACAACCTGTCGATGAGCGACCGCTCACTGCCGGTGGCCTACATGGCTTCGGTCGGCAACCAGGCGCAGCTGGGCATCGCCGAGCTGATGGACGTGCTGCTCGACGAGCCGCGCGTCACGGCCATCGGCCTGCACCTGGAGGGCCTGAAGAACGTGCCGGGCTTTGCCCGCGCCGCGCACAAGGCATTGGAAAAGGGCATTCCGATCATCGCGCTGAAGACCGGTGTCTCGCAGATCGGTGCCGAGCTCGCGCTGAGCCATACCAGCTCGCTGTCCGGCTCCGATGCCCTGTACGACAGCCTGTTCGAACGCCTGGGCGTGATCCGCGTCAGCGGCCCGGTGAGCTTCGTCGAAACGCTCAAGGCCGCCGCCTGCGGCAACCTGCCCAAGGGCGACAGCCTGATCGCGCTGGCCTGCTCCGGTGGCGATGCCGGGCTGATCGCCGATTACTCGGAAAGCAATCACCTGCGCCTGCCGGCCCTGGACGACAGCCAGGTCGAGGAACTGGCCCAGGTGCTGCCGGCCTACGCCAACCTGGTCAACCCGCTGGACTTCACCACGGCGATCTGGGGCGATGGCCCGGCCAAGCAGCGCATGCTCGACAGTGCCCTGCGCAGCGACGCCGACGCGGCGATGCTGGTGCTGGACTACCCCGCCGAATTCACCGGCGAGCGCAAGGAATGCGACCTGCTGCTGGGGCTGTATTGCGACGCGCTCAAGCACCATGGCAAGACCGGCTTCGTCACCTCGGCCTTCCCCGAGCTGCTGCCGGCCAGCGCTCGCGAGCGCCTGCACGCCGCCGGCGTACCGGCGCTGCAAGGGGTGGAGGATGGCCTGGCCGCCTGGGGCCGGGTCGCCCGCTACGCGAAGAAGCGCCAGGCGCTGCTGGCGCTGGGCGAGTCGGCGCTGGTGCCGCTGTGCCCGCAGGCGCTGGTAGGTGACAGCCAGTTGCTCAACGAGTGGGAATCGAAACAGGCGTTGCGCGGCTTCGGGCTGCCCATTCCCGATGGCCAGTTGAGCAGCCCGCAGCATGCGCTCGCCGATGCCCGCAAGGTCGGTTTCCCGCTGGTGCTCAAGGCGGTCAGCGCGCAGTTGCCGCACAAGACCGAGGCCGGCGCCGTGGCGCTGAACCTTGGCGACGAGGCGGCGCTCGGCCAGGCACTGGGGCAGATGCGCGCCAGGATTGCCGCCTACGCGCCAGACGTCCCCTTCGACCAGGTCCTGCTCGAACCCATGGCCGCCGCACCACTGGCCGAGCTGATCGTCGGCATCAAGCGCGAGCCGGACTTCGGCCTGGCGCTGGTGATCGGCGCGGGCGGCATCCTCGTCGAGCTGCTCAAGGACAGCAAGAGCCTGCTCCTGCCGACCACCGACGGCGCCATCCGCAATGCCGTGCTCGGCCTGCGCAGTGCGGCCCTGCTGCAAGGTTTCCGTGGCAAGCCGGCCGCGGACCTGGACGCGCTGGTCGCCGCCATCCGCGCGGTGGCCGACTACGCCTGCGAGAACGCCAGCCAGTTGCTGGAGCTGGATGTGAACCCCCTGATGGTCGGTGCCGACGGCACCACCGCGGTCGATGCCTTGATCCGCCTCGGCCAGGTGTGAGGACATGAACATGACGAACACGACAATGACGGGCGGCCAGGCGCTGGTGCGCCTACTGGCCAACTACGGGGTCGATACCGTCTTCGGTATCCCCGGCGTGCATACCCTGGAGCTGTATCGCGGCTTGCCCGGCAGTGGCATCCGCCACGTGCTCACCCGCCACGAGCAGGGTGCCGGCTTCATGGCCGACGGCTATGCGCGGGTCAGCGGCAAGCCGGGGGTGTGCTTCATCATCACCGGCCCCGGCGTGACCAACGCCGCCACCGCCATCGGCCAGGCCTACGCCGACTCGATCCCGATGCTGGTGATCTCCAGCGTCAACCACACCGCAAGCCTGGGCAAAGGCTGGGGCTGCCTGCACGAGACCCAGGACCAGCGCGCCATGACCGCGCCGATCACCGCCTTCTCGGCCGTCGCCCTGAAGGCCGAGGACCTGCCCGAGCTGATCGCCCGCGCCTACGCCGTGTTCGACAGCGAACGCCCGCGCCCGGTGCATATCTCGGTGCCGCTGGACGTGTTGTCGGCGCCGGTGGCGCGGGACTGGAGCAATGAGGTGGTACGCCGCCCCGGCCGCGGCCCCGCCAATGCCGAGTGCCTGGAGCTGGCAGCCAGCAAGCTGGCGGCCGCCAAGCGCCCGATGATCATCGCCGGCGGTGGCGCGCTGCAGGCCGGCGCCGAGTTGCAACTGCTGAGCAAGCGCCTGGCCGCGCCATTCTTCACCAGCGTGGCGGGCAAAGGGCTGGCACCGCTGGACTCGCCGTTGAATGCCGGCTCCACACTGTGCGTGGAACCGGGCTGGGACCTGATCGCCGAGGCCGACGTGGTCCTGGCGGTCGGCACCGAAATGGCCGATACCGACTTCTGGCGCGAGCGCCTGCCACTGAACGGCGAGCTGCTGCGGGTGGACATCGACCCGCGCAAGTTCAACGACTTCTACCCCTGCGCGGTAGCGTTGCACGGCGATGCCCGTCAAACCCTGGCGGCGCTGCTCGAACAAATGCCGGATGTGCCGCGCGATGCCACACAGGCCAGCGCTGCGGTGGCCCGCCTGCGCAGCGCCGTGCAGGCAAGCCACGGCCCTTTGCAGTCCATCCACCAGGGCATCCTGGCGCGGATCGCTGCCGAACTGCCGGACAACGCGTTCATCAGCACCGACATGACCCAGCTGGCCTACACCGGCAACTACCTGTTCAACAGCCGGGCGCCGCGCAGCTGGCTGCACCCCACCGGCTACGGCACCCTCGGCTATGGCCTGCCGGCAGGTATCGGCGGGATGTTCGCCAGTGCCGATCGCCCGGGGCTGGTACTCGTTGGCGACGGCGGCTTCCTCTACACCGCACAAGAGCTGGCCACCGCTGTCGAAGAGCTGGACCGCCCGCTGGTGGTGCTGCTGTGGAACAACGACGCGCTCGGCCAGATTCGCGACGACATGCTCAACCTGGATATCGAGCCCATCGGCGTGCTGCCGCGCAACCCGGACTTCGCAGGCCTGGCCCGCGCGTTCGGCTGCACCGTGGCCCAGCCGCAGAGCCTCGACGAACTGCAACGGGACCTGCGCGGCGGCTTCGCCCGCAGCGGCGTGACCCTGATCGAGCTCAAGCACGCTTGCGCGCGCTGAGCCCATCCCGCACAACAGGATACTTGCCATGCGTTTTTCCTCATTGACCCAACGTATCGCCGGTGACGGCGCCGCCGCCTGGGAGATCCACTACCGCGCCCTGGCCATGCTGGAGCAGGGCCGCGACGTGCTGCTGCTGTCCGTCGGCGACCCGGATTTCGACACCCCCGCACCGATCGTGCAGGCCGCCGTGGACAGCCTGCATGCGGGCAACACCCACTACGCCGATGTGCGTGGCAAGCGCAGCCTGCGCGAGGCCATCGCCCGCCGCCACCAGCAACGCAGCGGCCAGGCGGTGACGGCCGACCAGGTGACGGTGCTGGCCGGGGCGCAGTGCGCGCTGTTCTGCGTGGCGCAGTGCGTGCTGGAACCGGGCGATGAAGTGATCGTCGCCGAGCCGATGTATGTCACCTACGAAGCGGTGTTCGGCGCCTGCGGTGCCAAGGTGGTGCCGGTGCCGGTGCGTTCGGAACATGGGTTTCGCGTGCAGCCCGAAGACGTCGCCGCGCGGATTACCCCGCGCACCCGCGCCCTGGCGCTGAACAGCCCGCACAACCCCTCCGGCGCCAGCCTGCCGCGCAGCACCTGGGAGGCCCTGGCCGAACTGTGCATCGCCCATGACCTGTGGCTGATCAGCGACGAGGTGTACAGCGAGCTGCTGTTCGACGGCGAGCACATCAGCCCCGCGAGTCTGCCGGGCATGGCCGAGCGCACGGCGACGCTGAACAGCCTGTCCAAGTCCCATGCCATGACCGGCTGGCGGGTTGGTTGGGTGGTGGGTTCGTCGGCGCTGGCCGGGCACCTGGAAAATCTGGCGCTGTGCATGCTTTATGGCTCGCCCGACTTCATCCAGGATGCGGCGGTGGCCGCGCTGGAGCTGCAATTGCCGGAACTGACCACCATGCGCGAAGCCTACCGCCAGCGTCGCGACCTGGTATGCGAAAGCCTTGCCGACTGCCCAGGTGTGCGGGCGCTCAAGCCCGATGGCGGGATGTTCGTGATGGTCGACATCCGCGAGACCGGACTCAGCGCCCAGGACTTCTCCAACCGCCTGCTCGACCTGCACGGTGTGTCGGTGCTGGCGGGCGAAGCCTTCGGCCCGAGCGCTGCCGGTCATATTCGCCTGGGGTTGGTGGTCGGCGAGGCGCCGCTGCGCGAAGCGTGCCGACGCATCGCCTTGTGTGCCGGCGAGCTGATGGAGGCGCAGCGCAATGCGTGAATACACTCGCTTGTTCGTCGATGGCCGCTGGCAGCAGCCGGCGGGGCAGGGCATGGCCGAGGTGATCGACCCGGCCAGCGAGGCGGTGGCCGGCAAGGTGCCGCTGGGTAACGAAGCGGATGTGGAACGGGCGGTCGATGCGGCGCGCAGGGCATTTACCGACTGGTCGCGGACCTCATCCGCCGTGCGTGCCGGATTCATTCGCGACCTGGCCGAACAGCTCAAGGCGCGTGCCGACGAGATGGCCAGCGTGATTACCGCCGAGCTGGGCATGCCGGTGCAGTGGTGCCGGTCAGTGCAGGTCGACGGGCCGATTGCCGGTCTTGAACAGTACATCGAGCTGGCCGGGCTGATGGACGAAGTGCGCGAGGTCGGCAACTCACGGGTGTACCGCGAGGCGGTGGGCGTGTGTGCCTTCATCAACCCGTGGAACTACCCCCTGCACCAACTGATCGGCAAGCTGGCGCCGGCCTTGGCCGCCGGTTGCACGGTGGTGGTCAAGCCGAGCCAGGAAACCCCGCTGCATGCGTTTTTGCTGGCCGAGATGATCGAGGCCATCGGGCTGCCGGCCGGGGTGTTCAACCTCGTCAGCGGGCCGGGGTCGAAAGTCGGTGAGGCGCTGGCGCGGCATCCGCAGGTGGACATGGTTTCGTTCACCGGCTCGACCGGCGCGGGTGTTCGGGTTTCCCAGGCGGCGGCGCCTTCGGTGAAGCGGGTGTGCCTGGAGCTGGGCGGCAAGTCGCCGCTGCTGATCACGGCCGATGCAGACCTTGAGGCGGCGGTGCGCTATGGCGTGCAGGATGTGATGATCAACTCCGGGCAGACCTGCACGGCGCTGACGCGCATGTTGTTGCCCCAATCCCGTTATGCAGAGGCGCTGGAAATCGCCGTGGATGAGGCGCGCAGGCTGGTGATGGGTGACCCGCAAGACCCGCGCAGCTTCCTCGGGCCGATGTGCTCGGCGGGGCAGCGGCGCACGGTGCAGGAATACATTCGCGTTGGCCTGGAGGAGGGCGCGCGGCTGTTGTGCGGCGGGGAGACGGCGCCGGGGTTCGAACGCGGGTTCTATGTGCCGCCGACGATTTTTGCCGACGTCGACAACCGCATGCGCATTGCCCAGGAGGAGATCTTCGGGCCGGTGCTGTGCCTGATTCCTTATGCCGATGAGGCCGAGGGGATTGCGCTCGCCAACGATTCGCCGTTCGGGCTGTCCAGTGCGGTGTGGGCCGGGAGCCGGGACAAGGCGCTGCAGCTGGGGCGCCAGCTGCGGGCGGGGCAGTGCTTCGTCAATGGTGGGGCGTTCAACTACCAGGCGCCGTTTGGCGGGTACAAGCAATCAGGGAATGGCCGGGAGTGGGGGGAGGAAGGGTTGGGCGAATTCGTCGAGATCAAAGCCATCCAGCTCTGATACCGGGTGTATGGCGGCCGCTTCGCGGCCGATCGCTGGCAAGCCAGCTCCCACAAGGATCTCCACAGATTTCAGGTCTCGTGCAGTACCTGTGGGAGCCGGCTTGCCGGCGATAAGGCCGGCACAGACTCACGCAGATTCAACGTGCTCCCGCGGCGTATCAAACGCCACGAACAGCTGATCCGCCGTTATCGCCCCAAGATCCAGCCGCATGTTCTGCTCCAGCATCGCAAACAACCGGGTGAACACCTCGTACACCTTGCAGTGATCCTCAAGCCCGGCAAACGGGTTGTCGATCTTCTCGGCGATCAGCGAGCTTTCCTGCACCGCGTCATACACCTCGCGCAGGGTGATTTCCTTGGGCGCCCGGGCCAGGGTCACGCCGCCCTGGGCGCCGCGAAACGAGGTCAGGATATTGGCCTTGACCATCTGCGACACCAGCCCGCGCACGCGGGTAGGGTGCACCTTCACCCACTTGGCGATGGTCTCGGTGCGCAGCTTCTGCGGCGCATTGGCCGCCACGAACGAGAGAATGTACGAAGCAGTGATGAGTCGGGTCGACTGGCTCATGGAGGTAAAGGCTCCCTGCGAAAACGCAAATAGTACACCGTTGAAAAGCCCATCGTCGGGCCCTGGAAAAGCGCTTGTCGTGCCGCTAATGTATTTGTTACGGTAACAATTACAAATTGTAAACAGCTTCTACGCAATCCGCTTTGACCGAACAACAATTCCTTGCGGTTCAACAGGGGCAAATGCCATGAGCGATAACAACAACAAGAGTCCTCTCGTCATTCCCGAAGGCGGCCTGCCGC